>Ga0209048_10000400_pt1 | contig 46948 bp, 35 predicted proteins | sample FrelakmetCRP12CR_FD_187146 | JGI IMG/M metagenome (GOLD analysis project Ga0209048, IMG submission 187146) | Freshwater lake sediment microbial communities from the University of Notre Dame, USA, for methane emissions studies - CRP12 CR (SPAdes)... | ecosystem: Environmental > Aquatic >...
AGCTCGACCGCCATCCCGCGCGTCAGCTGCCGCACGCCGCCCTTGGCGGCCGTGTAGGGCACGACCGTGGGACGTCCGAGCTCGCTCATCAGCGACGCGATGTGAATGATCTTGCCGCTCCGGCGCGCGATCATCCCCGGCAAGGCCGCCTGCGACACGACGAAGGGCGCGGTCAGGTTGGTCGCGATGATGTCGTCCCAGTCCTGCTGCTTGAAGTCGACCATCGGACTGCGGCGCTGGATGCCGGCGTTGTTGACGAGGATGTCGAGGCGGCCGTGCTCGCGTTCAATGGCCGCGACACCGGCGCGCACCGCGTCGCCGATGCTCACGTCGAATACGCTGGTGGACGCGCGGAGGCCGGCGTCGGTCAGTGCCTTCGCCGCGAGGGCGAGCGCTTCGGGCTTGCGGCCATTGAGCACCACGGTTGCGCCGGCCTCCGCGAGGCCCCTGGCGATGGCGAAGCCGAGGCCGCGATATGCGCCGGTGACGAGCGCGACGTTGCCGGTGAGGTCGAATGGATGGGCCGCCATCGCGATGTCCCCTTCGAGGTCAGACGAGGCCCTGCAAGTCCGCGTCGACGGGCAGCGCGTGCCCGGAAATGTTGGCGCCGCAGGGCGAGGCCAGGAATACGATGGCGTTGGCGATGTCGGCGGCCGTCACGAGCCGGTGCAGCGAGGACTTGGCCACGGCCTCGTCGCGCACGACCTCCGGCGCCACGCCGCGGGCGGCCGCCTTGTTCGCGAAGACACTGTCGATGCGCGGACCCGCGACCGATCCGGGGCAGATGGCGTTGACCCGCACGCCGAAGGCGCCGAGCTCGATCGCCAGCGTCTTCGTGAGCCCGATGACGCCCCACTTGGTGGCGGCATAAGGCGCGCGCATCGGAAAGCCGAAGCGGCCGGCTGCCGAGGAAAGGTTGGCGATGCTCGCGTTGGCGCTGGACTTGAGCAGCGGAATCGCGCGCTGCGCGCACAGGAACTGCCCGGTCAGGTTGACCGCGAGCGTGCGTTCCCAGTCGGCGAGCGCCACGTCCTCGCACGCGGCGGTGGGGCCCGCGATGCCGGCGTTGTTGACGAGCGCATCGAGGCCGCCGAGTGTCGTCGTCACCGCGCCGAACAGGCGCGCCACGGCCGCCGGGTCCGCGACGTCGCAGACGACCTGCGCGAAGCCGGTGTCGCTCGCGGCGACGGCCGCGAGCGCTTCCCTGTCGACGTCGCAGATGAGGACGCGCGCGCCTTCGCGGGCGAACGCGCGCGCGGTCGCGAGGCCGATGCCCGAGGCGCCTGCGGTCACGAGCACGCGCAATCCCTGAATCCGCATGTCCATGTCTGTCATCCTTGATGTCGAAGAGTTCGCCGAGCAAGCGCATTCGGGCCGCAGCGGATCCGATGTCGTCGGCGCTCGCGCGGGCGCGCATCGAGAAACCGGTTTGCCGAAGCGCGCGCGACCCGATGGACATCGGGATGGGCTTTGGATTATAACTGCGTTCGTGGTTGGTGCGCCCGGTCGGGACAATGCGCGGTCGATGCGAACCGGCGCGCCCGACATTCCCTTGCCCACAGGAGGAGTCATGGATCGATTGCCGGTAAGCCATCGTCGTCGCGGACTGCTGAAGGGGGCCGGCGCCGTCGCTGCGCTCGGTGCGCTGGGCTTTCCGGCGATCGTTCGCAGCCAGGCCGACGCCATCCGTTTCGGCCACCTGACGCCGCGGACCGGCTTCCTGGGGCCGCTGGGCGAGTACGCGGTGATGGGCGTGAATCTGGCGGTCGACGAGATCAATGCCGCGGGCGGCGTCATGGGCCGTAAGATCGAGCTGATCGCCGAGGACAGCGTCAATCCGCAGACGGCGTCGACCAAAGCGGAGCGCCTGATCGAGCGCGACAAGGTGGTCGCGATCATCGGCGAGATCAGCTCCGCCTCGGGTCTCGCGATCGCGCAGGTGGCGCAGCGCAACCGCACGCTGTTCTTCAACACCGGCTGCAACTCGGACGAGCTGCGCGGCAAGTCGTGCAACCGTTACATGTTCCACACCGAGGCGGCGAACAGCATGTACGTGGGTGCCGCGGGGCAGGCGCTGCTGCGCGACGGCATGGTCAAGGGCAAGAAGTGGTACAGCCTGACCGCCGATTACGCGTTCGGGCATGACCTCCTGAGGGTGGCCAAGCGATTCATGAATGCGAACGGCGGTACGTTTGCCGCCGACGAGCTGGTTCCCACCGACGTCGCGGATTTCTCGCCGTACCTGCTCAAGATCCGCAATGCGAAACCCGACCTCGTGGTCTCCAATCTGGCCGGCGCGCAGATCACCAATTTCATGAAGCAGTACATGGAGTTCGGCCTGCCGTTCCCGGTGGCCGGGTTCGGCTTCGACACCGCGGTCGCATGGGGTGCGGGCAAGGGCAACGTGCTCGGCATCTGGCCGCTCGTCTGGGATTCGCAGGTCAAGACGCCGTCCGCGCAGCGGTTTACCGAGGCGTTCGTGAAGAAATACGGCAAGCCGCCGGAGAACCAGGCCTGGGGCGACTACATGTCGACCAAGCACGTGGCCCAGGCGATGAACGAGCTCAAGACCACCGATTCGACGAGGGTCGTCGAGCACCTCGAGAAGGGCGCGAGGTTCGACATCCTCAAGTCGCGCGAGGGCTACTACCGCAACTGGGACCACCAGCTGATGCAGGAGATGTACACGATCACGTTCAAGCCGGCGGCGGAGGTCAAGGACAAGTGGGACCTGTTCACGCTGTCGGCGCCCGTCCCCGCGGCGAACCAGAGTCTCGAAGTGCTCGCCCCGACGCGCGAGGAGAACAACTGCACGATGCCGGCCTGACCGTGAAGCGGCTGCGCGCGCCCCGGCGGCGCGCGCGGCGCCGGCGACCATGCTCATCCAGATCCTCGAGCAGGTACTGAACGGCCTGCTCGCCGGCGCGTACTACCTGCTGATCGCGCTCGGCCTGACGCTGATCTTCTCGCTGGGCGGGCTCGTCAACCTGGCGCACGGCGCGTTCTACGCGCTCGGCGCCTATTTCGCCGTCAAGCTCGCCGACACGCTGGGGTTCGCCGGCGCGATCGTGCTCTCGCCGCTGGCCGTCGCCCTCATCGGTCTCCTCGTCGAGCGCTTCCTGTTCCGGCGCTTCTACCGCGAGGACCCCGCGCTGGGACTCCTGCTGACCTTCGGCCTGGCGATGGTGGCCGAGCAGGCGCTGCGCTGGATCTTCGGCGCGTCGCCGATTCCCTTTTCGATCCCGCCTGCGCTCAAGGGCCAGGTCCTGCTCGGCGACTTCATCTACTCGAAGTACCGGTTGCTGATGCTCGCGGTCGCCGTCGCCGCCGTCGCCGGCCTGTGGCTGCTGCTGCGGCGCACGCCGTTCGGCCGGGTCGTCCGGGCGGGCGTGCAGAACCCGGACATGGTGGCGGCGCTCGGGATATCGCTTGCACCCTACATGGCGAGCGTCGTGGCGCTTGCCGTCGCGCTGGCGGCCCTCGCGGGCGTGCTGCTGGCGCCGATCTCCGGTGTGCATCCGGCGATGGGTGCCGACATCCTGACGGCGTCCTTCGTCGTCGTCGTCATCGGCGGGCTCGGTTCGTTCTGGGGCGTCGTCCTCGCGGCCGTGATCGTCGGCGTCGTGCGCGGCCTGACCGTCTACTTCTTCCCGCCGGCGGCCGAGGCGTCGATGTATCTGCTGATGCTGCTGGTGTTGCTGTTCCGGCCGCGCGGGCTCTTCGGCGAACGGATCCAGCGCTTCGAATGAACGCGCTGCGCGCCCCGGTCGTTGCCGCCGCGATCGCGTGCGCGGCACTTCCGTTCGTGCTGCTCGGCGGCGGGCTGACGCTCACCAGCGCGACCGACGTCGTCATCTTCTCGATCGCGTGCCTGGCGCTCAACCTCCTCGTGGGGCATACGGGACTCGTCTCGTTCGGGCACGGCGCATGGTTCGGATTGGGCGCCTATGCGGCGGCGCTTTCGCAGCGCCACTGGTTTGCCGGTTCGGTCCTCTGGCCGGCGCTGTTTGCCGTGGCATTCCTGGTGGTCGCGTCGGTCCTGGTCGGGTTCCTGGTGCTTCGCCGCAGGGGCGTTTACTTTTCGCTGCTGACGCTCGCATTTTCGGCGCTGACGTACGCGGTGGCTTTCCGCTGGACCGCATTTACCGGCGGCGAGAACGGGTTGGGAGGCGTCACCCGCGCCGTCTGGTTCGGCGCGGACCTGGAGAATCCGTGGGTCTACTACGCGATCATCGCAACCCTGGGTCTCGTCATCATCCATGCGCTGTCACGATTCCATGCCTCTCCCATCGGGACCGTACTGCTCGCGATCCGCGAGAACGAACAGCGCGCGCAGTTCATCGGCTACGCAACGCAGCGCTACAAGCAGATCGGCTATGTGATTTCGGCAACGGTCACGGGCTTCGCGGGCGTCCTCTTCGCCTTTCACCACCGCTTCGCGTCGGCCGACCCCACCGCGATATCGTTTTCGGGCGAATTGCTGGCGATGGTGATCATCGGCGGGATGCGCAGCCTGCTCGGACCCGCGCTGGGCGCGCTCTTCTACATCCTGTTTCGCGAATACCTGTCCATCTGGACGTCCAACTGGCTGCTGTTCTTCGGGTTGCTCTTCGTCGGATTCGTGGTCTTGTCGCCGACCGGCCTGGTCGGCGTCTGGCGGCGGGTGACCGCACCGATGCGCGCGAAGGTGGTCGAGGCCGCGGCGATGGCCGGACGCACGATCGAACAGGGATTGCCGCTCCCGGCTTTCCTTGCGCACGAACGGCATGGGAACGGCACCCTCTTCGCGGCTGAGGGACTCGCCAAGGCGTTCGGCGGCATCCACGCCGTCGAGGAAGCAGGCCTGACGGTCGCCGACCGGTCGCTGCACGCATTGATCGGCCCCAACGGCGCCGGGAAGACAACCCTCTTCAACCTCATCTCCGGTCTCTTCGCGCCCGACCGCGGGCGCGTGGTTCTGGACGGCCGCGAGCTGACCGGACAGCCGGCGCACCGCATCGTCGCCGCGGGGCTCGCGCGCTCGTTCCAGATCACGAATCTCTTCCCGACGCTTTCGGTCGAGGAGAACCTGCGGCTCGCGGTGCAGGCGCACGACCGCAGCCACTTCGACGGCTGGACGCGCGCCTCCGCGATAACGCCCGTGGGCGACAGGACCCGGGCACTCATCCGTTTCCTCGGCTTGACGGGCATCGAGCGCGCAGAGGCCGGGGAACTGTCGTACGGCGGGCAGCGGCTGCTCGACATGGGACTGGCGCTCGCTTCGGCCCCGCACGTGCTTCTGCTCGACGAACCGCTCGCCGGGCTCGCCGCGGCAGAGCGGGAACGCGTGAGCCAGTTGATCAAGCGCATCTCGCGCGACATTCCGGTCCTCATGGTCGAACACGACATCGATCGCGTGTTTGCGCTTGCCGACCGCGTGACCGTGATGAACGAGGGCCGGGTGCTGTTCGACGGGACCGCGGACGATGCGCGCGGCAGCCGCGCCGTGCAGGAAATCTATATCGGGACGGGGGCCGCCGTGCTGACCACGGATCGTGGCGGACGGGGCGGGCGCGACCAAGGCCCGGCGTTGCTGACGCTCGACCGCGTGGACACCTTTTACGGCAAGAGCCACGTCCTGCGCGAGGCCTCGCTCGTCGTCCACGAGCAGGAGATCGTCGCGCTCCTCGGAAGGAACGGCGCCGGCAAGTCGACGCTGTTGAAGACCGTCATCGGCATCGCGCGCGCCGCCGGCGGCCGGATCGCGCTCGGCAGCGAGGAAATTCACGACCGGCCCGCGGCCGAAATCGCGCGTCTGGGCGTCGGCTACGTGCCGCAGGGCCGCGGATTATTCGCCGGCATGAGCGTGCGCGACAATCTCGAGCTCGGACGTCTGAAGCGCCGCACGGGTGCCGGCGTTGCGTGGAGCGAAGAGAAGATCCTGGAGTTCTTCCCCCGGCTCAAGCCGCGGCTCGACACGCCGGCGGACTTCCTGTCGGGAGGCGAGCAGCAGATGGTGGCGGTGGCGCGCGCGCTGGCCGGCCACGTGCGCGTGCTGTTGCTGGACGAACCGCTCGAGGGGCTCGCGCCAACCGTCGTCCAGGAGCTGCTCGAAGCGTTCGACCGGCTGCGCGGCGAAGTCGCGATGGTGATCGTCGAGCACAATCTCGACCTCGTGCTCGCGCTCGCCGACCGCGCCTACGTGCTGGAACGCGGCGGTGTCGTGCACGAAGGCGCCGCGTCGGCGCTGCGTGAGGACCTGGACCTGCGGCGCAGCGTGCTCTGGATGTGAGGAACATGGAAAAGACCATAGCGGTGATCGGCGCCGGCCTGATCGGACGGGCGTGGGCGATGGTGTTCGCGCGCGCCGGCTGGCGCGTGCAGCTTAACGACGATGCGCCGGCGCAGCTCGACGCGGCGCGCGCGTTCATCGCGGCAAGCCTCGCCGAACAGGCGGGATACGGCCTCGTCTCCGATCCGGCGGAGGCGATGGCGCGCATCCGCTGCGTGCCGGAGCTGGCGGCGGCGGTGGCAGGCGTGGATTGGGTGCAGGAGAACCTGCCCGAGACGCTCGACGCGAAGCGTGCGGTGTTTGCGGCGCTCGACCGCCACGCGCCGGCCGGCGCGGCGCTCGCGAGCTCGACCTCGGCGATTCCCGCCTCGCGCTTCACCGAGGGCCTGGCAGGACGCGCCCGTTGTCTCGTCGCGCACCCCGTCAATCCGCCGCACCTGGTGCCCGTCGTCGAACTGTGCGGCGCGCCCTGGACCGCGGCCGCGACGCTCGAGCGGGCGAAGGCGGTCTATGCAGAGGTGGGACAGGTGCCCGTCGTCGTGCGCCGCGAGCTCGACGGCTTCATCCTGAACCGGCTGCAGGGCGCGCTGCTGTCGGAGGCGATGCGGCTCGTCGGAGAGGGATACGTCACCGCGGAAGACCTGGACAAGACGGTAAGCGACGGGCTGGGCCTGCGCTGGTCGTTCATGGGTCCGCTGGCGACGATCGAGCTCAATGCGCCGGGCGGCGTGGCCGACTATTGCGCGCGCTACGGCGGCTTCTACCGAAGGCTTGCGACCGACCCGCCCGACCCCGCAGTCTGGGACGAAGCCAACGCGGCCCGGGTCGCGCAGGCGCTCGGCCCGCCCGCTTCCGCAGCGGTGCTCGATGCGCGCACGCGCCGGCGCGACGCCCGGCTGATGGCGCTGGCGCGGCACAAACGTGAACGAACCGATGTCGAATGAAGGAGCGAAGATGAGTGCGAACCGAAAAGTGATCATCACCTGCGCCGTGACGGGCTCGATCCACACGCCGAGCATGTCTCCCCACCTGCCGGTCACGCCGCGGGAGATTGCGGACGCGGCGGTCGGCGCGGCCGAAGCCGGCGCGGCGATCGTCCATCTGCACGCGCGCGATCCCGTCGACGGGCACCCGACGCAGGATCCCAAGTATTTCCGCGAGTTCGCCTCCGCCATCGCGGGCCGGAGCGACGTCGTGATCAACTTCACGACGGGCGGTGCCGCGACGATGACGATCGAGGAGCGGCTGCAGCCGGCGCTGCAGCTGAAGCCGGAAGTCGCCTCGCTCAACATGGGCTCGATGAATTTCGGGCTGTACCCGATGCTCAGGCGCTTTCCGACCTTCAGGTTCGACTGGGAACGCCCCTACCTCGCCGGATCGGAGGATCGCATCTTCAAGAACACGTTCAAGGACATCGAGTACATACTCATTTCGTGCGCCGATAACGGCACCCGCTTCGAGATCGAGTGTTACGACATCGGGCATCTCTACACGGCGGCGCACTTCCTCGAGCGCGGCGTCGTCAAGCCGCCGCTCTTCATCCAGAGCGTGTTCGGGATCCTGGGCGGAATCGGCGCACATCCGGACGACGTCGCGCACATGAAGCGCACCGCTGACCGGCTGTTTGGCGATCAATACCGATGGAGCGTGCTCGGCGCAGGACGCAACCAGCTGCCGGTCGCCTCGATGTCGGCGGCGATGGGCGGCAACGTGCGCGTCGGCCTCGAGGACAGCCTCTGGCTCGGACCGGGCAAGCTCGCCGAATCGAATGCGGCACAGGTCCGCGCGGCGCGCCAGATCGTCCAGGCAATGGGGCTCGAGATCGCATCGCCCGACGATGCGAGGCGAATTCTCGGGCTCAAGGGGCGCGCCGCGGTCGCGTTCTAGGAAGTAACGATTTCCGCGCCACGTTCGAGCGCCTCGACCATCCGCGCCACACGCGCATCGAGCGCCTCGGTGGACATCTCCTCACGGAACATCTCGACCATCAGCGGGAACGCGAACGGCGTCGGCCGCGGCGGCCGCGTGAGCAGTGCCCGGCTCCCGCGCAATCGCCCGAGCGCGGCACTGATGCGCGGCGCTTCGAGGCGACGCTCCAGAACCTCGCGCACCGCCTGCTTCAGCAGCAGGTTGTCGGGGTCGTACTCCGCGAAGACTTCGTACAGCAGCGCGGAGGAAGCCTGCAGCTGTCGCGCCGGATTGGGCTCGCCGGGATAGCCCTGGAAGATGAGGCCCGCAATGCGCGCGATCTCGCGGAACTGCCGGCGGCCGAGCTCCGCCGCGTTGAGGCCGGCGAGGATGTCCGCCTCGACGCCGGGCGCCGCCAGGAGCCTGCCCAGCTCGCCGAGTGTGAGCGAAACCGGTGTCGCCGACAGCAGGCCGAACCCGTAGTCGTTGGCCGTGAGGCTGAACGTGCGCGGCGTCGCGCGCGAGAGCCGGTACGAGAACAGGGTCGCGAGCCCGAGATGTGCGAGCCGGCCCTCGAACGGGTAGAAGAAGAGCGCGTGGCCCTCACGGGTGGCGATTTGCTCGATCAGCCATTCGCCTTCGCCCGGCAGCGCGGACCAGCGTCCCTGCAGTTCGAGCAGCGGGCGCACGAGCTCGAGCTCGGGCGACGCAAATCGCCCGCGCTTCGCCGCGGCGAGCACACCGCGCGTCGCCTCGGCGAGCTGCGTGGAGAGCGCCATCTGGCCGCCGGTCCAGCGCGGGACGAGCGCTGCCCGCGCCGGCGCGGGCTTCACCCATGCGGTGAGCTCGTGCACGCGGACGAGCTCCAGCACGCGGCCGGCGAAGACGAAGCAGTCGCCGGGCGCCAGCCGCGCGATGAATCCCTCCTCGACGTGACCGAGCGCCTTGCCGTGCCTGAGGCGGACCGTGATCGACGCTTCGGAAACGATCGTGCCGATGCCGATCCGGTGCCGCCGCGCGATCCGCGCGTCGGGCACGCGCGCGACGCCGTCGGCGTCGATCGTCACGCGGCGGTACTCGGGATACGCGTTGAGGCTCGCCCCGCCGTGGAGGACGAAATCGAGCGCGAACTGCCACTCGGCATCGGTGAGCTGCGCATAGGCCCGCGTGCAGCGGACTTCGGCGGCGAGCTCGTCCGGCCTGAACCCGCCGCCCAGCGCGCAGGTCACGAGGTGCTGGACCAGCGCGTCCAGCGGCGCCTCGACCGGCACGCGCGCCTCGATCGCGCGTGCGGCGGCCGCCTCGCGTGCGGCGGCCGCTTCGACGAGCTCCAGCGCCTGCGTCGGCACGACGACGGCCCGCGAGAGCGCGCCCGGCTGATGACCGCTCCGGCCGGCACGTTGCAGGAGGCGCGCCACGCCCTTCGGGCTGCCGATCTGCAGCACCTGCTCGACCGGGGCGAAGTCCACGCCCAGGTCGAGGCTCGACGTGCACACCACGGCGCGGAGTCGCGCGTTGCGCAGGCCGTCCTCGACCCAGTCGCGCGCCTCGCGCTCCAGCGACCCGTGGTGCAGCGCGATCGTGCCCGCCCAGTCGGGCCGCGCTGCCAGGATGGCCTGGTACCAGATCTCGCTCTGCGAGCGCACATTGGTGAAGACGAGGGTCGACCGTGCGCGCTCGATCGCGCGGACCACTTGCGGCAGCAGCCTGAGGCCGATGTGCCCGGCCCACGGAAAGCGCTCGATCGTCGCCGGACGCAGGCTGTCGATGACGAAGTCCTTCCCGTCGACGCCCTTGACGATCGTGGCCCCGGCGACACCCGCGGGACCGACGAGGCACGCGAGCGCGTCGTCGAGGTTCGCGAGCGTAGCGGAGAGCCCCCACACACGCAGCCGGGGATGCCTCCCGCGCAGCCGCGCCAGCGCGAGCTCGGTCTGCACGCCGCGCTTCGTCCCCATCAGCTCGTGCCACTCGTCGACGACGACCGTGGCGAGATGGCCGAATCGCTCGCGCCAGTCCGCCCGCGCGAGCAGCAGCGTGAGGCTCTCGGGGGTGGTCACCAGCGCCGTGGGCAGCCGCCGGACCTGGCGGGCGCGCGCCGCGGGTGCCGTGTCGCCGGTGCGCACATCGATCGTCCACCGCGGCGCCAGACCGGAGGCGGCGCGGGCGAGCGCAAGCCCGGTGTCCGCGGCCAGCGCGCGCAGCGGAGTGATCCAGAGCAGGGAGAGCGGCGGCGGGGCATCGGGCGCGCCCGCGTCGCCGAACAGCATCGGCGGCAGCGCCACCGCAAGGGTCTTTCCGGTGCCTGTTGGCGCGTGGACCAGGCCCGACGTGCCCCGTGAGTACGCAGCCCACACCGCCTCCTGGAACGGGAAGGGCGCCCAACCCTGAGCGGCGAACCACGCGCGGGCGGGCGCCAGCGGATCGCCGGGGGAGGGCGCCGGGACTTCCCGCGCGGAAGCGGAGACATGGGCCGTGCAGGCGGCCCCGCCGGTCGCGGAACGGTCGGAGTGCGGAAGCATCGGCGGGGCTGCGGATCCATCCGAGTGTAGCAAACAAGTTCGCTGCGCCCCGTGAACGGCGCAATCGGGAGGCAATGGTGAATTCACGCCGTGGCCTGGCATGAATCATGCTCGAAGTGGTGAAAGCTTGGTTCAACCGGCGCTTCCATGTTTGGCTTTCTTACTCCTGTCGATGGTGCAGCGACGAATCCGCTCGTCGATGCGGCTTCGGCAGACCGTTTCTGGCAGTCATTGCCGCGCAGCGACCCCGTGATGGCGCAAAAGGTCGTATCGGACGCGCTTGCTGACGTCACGATGGCGGGCCGTCCCACCGGCGGCCAGGTCTGCGCGCTGCTGGCCCTCGCCAAGATGACGCCGGCGCTCACCGAGTCGCTGCTGATCAACTACCTGAACGTGGTTCCCAGCCGGCAGCCGCTGGAGAGAAAGTATTGGCAGACGGCCTTCGAGCTCAGTCTATCGTTTCGCCACTGTTTCCTCGAAGTGGTCCGTTGCTGCCGCGACGGCGAACCGGTCCGCAACTGGCAGGAATACGCGCCCCTCGTGATGCTGCGCTACTTTCAGCACCGTCAGCTCGAAACCCTGCTGCGACCGTTCGTGGGCCCGAAGCAGCTGCCGCTGTACTCGACCGAGATCCACGAGGTGTACAACTATGCGCGGGCGCAGGGGCTCGCCCATCGCCCCATCGTGTTGCGACGCGTACACGAGGAGTCAAGCGTGCAGAGCACGCTCGAGCGCGAGTACCTCTTCGTCCTGCTGCTGAAGCTGGTCCGCGGCGCCCACCTCGCGCCGCACGAGGCGTTCTGGGTGAGCCGGCGGATCCCGCCGTGGACCGAGGCGCTGACCCTGGACCTGCCGGGCCCCGACCACGCGCCCGGCAGTGCGGGAAGCTGCTTCATCGTGGATCCGGAGGATCCCGAAGGGCTCGCTCGCGTCGACGCCAACGATGCGGAAGGCGGTCTTCGCCTCGATCCGGCGTCGATCCTGACGCGCATCGAGGAAGAGATCGCCGGGCTGAGCGATGCCGGTGGCAGCGTGACTGCACCGTCATCCCTGTCGCGCGCGCGCCAACTCAAGGTGCTGCGCAAGGTCTACCAGGTCTTTTCGCCGAAGCCCAAGCGTGTTCATCGCCGCGGGGAGCGCAAGCTCGCAATCTCGACGGTCGACGTCGTCATGGGACTTGCGCAGATCATACGCGCGTTGCGCGACGAGCAGCGTCCCGCAGCCGTGAGCCCGTCGGACGACGTCCCGGACGTCGAAGTGATCACGATCACGGAGCACGGCGGGTACACGGAAACGCCCACGGTGCCTCTGCGCCTCGTCGATGACACGGTTCTGGTCCGGCGGGGCGTCGACACCGGCCTCGCATACCAAGCGTGGGAGATCAAGGATCGCAGCGATTCTGGCTGCCGGTTGCACGGGCAGATCACGGACGGGAAGGCCGTCGTGCCGGGCACCCTGATTGCGTTTCGCGAGCGGGGGGGCGCCAGAGCGTTGACCGTCGCCGTTGTTCGCCGCTTCCGGCTGCTCATCGGCAAGCACGTGGAGATCGGCGTCGAATACGTCGGACGGGATCCGCGTGCCGTGAGACTGGTCACATCGTATCCTGCGGGGAACTCGCTCGCCCTGCCGAGCAACCAAAGCAAATCCTTCGCCGCACTCTACCTGCCGGAAAGCCCGGCGAATCCCGTCATGCCCATCAAAACGGTGATCATGGCGGCGCACGAGTCCGCCAGCGGCCGTTGCCTGTCGCTCACCTCCGCGATGGCCGAGTACACGGTGCGACTGAAGGAGCCGATCGAAGAACAGGTCGAGTTCGTCTGGATGCCCTGCGAAATCGTCGAAATGCGGGCGGACGAATCGCCGAATTGACGGCGCTGCGCGCCACGCGATAGGCAGGCGGGCGACGGCGATCGTTCGCGGCGGACCCGCGACCCGGGTCAGTCCGCCGCCAGCGCGATCGTCTTCGGCCCGACCGGCGTCGCCGCGCGGAACGCCGCCAGCAGTCCTGCCTGCCGCGCCCTGGCTGCGCCGAGATGGCGCTCCTTGACGTGGCCGAATCCGCGGATGCTTTCGGGAATCTGCGCGAGCTCGACCGCCAGCGCGTGGTTGTGTGGCGCCAGGGCGGTGAAGAGCTCGGTGCACAGCGCCTCGTATTCGCCGATCAGCGCGCGCTCCATCCTGCGTTCGGCGGTCCGGCCGAAGATGTCGAGCGGTGTCCCCCGAAATCGACGCAACTTGGCCAACAAGCGGAACGCACCCATCATCCACGGGCCGTAGACGCTCTTCGCCGCTTCGCCGGTCCGCGGGTCCGGCTTGTTGAAGATCGGCGGGGCGAGATGGAAGGCGAGCTTGTAGTCGCCCTCGAACTGCGCCGCGACGCGCGCGGTGAAATCGGTCTCGGCGTACAGTCGCGCGACCTCGTATTCGTCCTTGACCGCGAGCAGCTTGAAGTAGTACCGCGCGACCGCTGCGGTGAGCGCGGTCGTGCCCGGCATCTTCGCAGCTTCGACGGCGCGCGTTCGGGCAACGAAATCCGTGTAGCGCCTCGCGTAGGCGGCGTCCTGGTACGCCGTCAGGTAATTCGCCCGGCGCGCGATGCTCTCGTCGAGAGACTCCGACAGCCTTTGCGAATCGGGCTTCGCCGATGGAATCGCGACGGCGGATACGCGCCGGGGATCGACGGCGGCCTGCCGGCCCCACCGGAAGCTCTGCCGGTTCGACTCGACTGCCGTGCCGTTCAGCTCGATCGCCCGCAGGATGGCTTCCTCGCCGACCGGAAGCAGGCCGCGTTGATAGGCGAAGCCGACCATGAACAGGTTCGTCGCGATCGAATCGCCCATCAGCCCGGTGGCGAGCTTCGTCGCGTCGAGGAACTCCGCGTCGCCGGGCGCGACCGCGTCCTCGATCTCGCGTTCCATCGATCCGACCGGGAACGCGAGGTCGGGATTGCGGGTGAAGCCGGCCGGCATCACGAGCGCCGTGTTGACGAGCGCCCGCGTGAGGCCCTTCCGCATCTTGGCGAGCACGTCGGACCTGACGCCGGTCAGGATGTCGCAGGCAAGCACGAGCTTCGCATCTCCGGCGGCGATGCGCGTGGCGTGCAGCTGCTCCGGCGTGTCGGCGATGCGCACGTGCGAGACGACCGCGCCGTTCTTCTGCGCGAGGCCCGTCATGTCGAGCACGCCGCAGCCCTTGCCCTCGAGATGCGCGGCCATGCCGATCAGCGCGCCGATCGTCACGACGCCGGTGCCGCCGATGCCGGTGACGAGGATCCCGTACGGCGCCGCGGTCGACACGCGCGGCGGGTCGGGCAGGGCGGGAAGATCCCCTGCCGCCGCCTTCTCCGGCTTCCGAAGGGTGCCGCCCTCGACGGTGACGAAGCTGGGGCAGAACCCTTTGACGCAGGAGAAATCCTTGTTGCACGAGCTCTGGTCGATCGTGCGCTTGCGCCCGAACTCGGTCTCCACCGGCGCGACCGACACGCAGTTCGACTTGACGCCGCAATCGCCGCAGCCTTCGCAGACGAGCTCGTTGATGACGACGCGCCTGGCCGGATCCGGGAACTTGCCGCGCTTGCGCCGCCGGCGCTTCTCGGCGGCGCAGGTCTGGTCGTAGAGCAGGATCGTGCAGCCGGGCACCTCGCGCAGCTCGCGCTGGACGGCGTCGAGCTCGTCGCGGTGGCGGATGCCGATGCCGGGAGCGAAATAGCCGGCGGGGTACTTGTCCGGCTCGTCGGTGACGACGACGATCCTGCTCGCCCCCTCCGCGGCGACCTGCCGGGCGATGTCGGCGGGCGAGAGCGGACCGTCGAACGGCTGGCCGCCGGTCATCGCCACCGCGTCGTTGTAGAGGATCTTGTAGGTGATGTTGACCTTGGCGGCGATCGCCGCGCGTATCGCGAGGCTGCCGCTGTGGTAATAGGTGCCGTCGCCGAGGTTCGCGAAGATGTGCTTCTCGTCGGTAAAGGGCGCCTGGCCGATCCACGGCACGCCCTCGCCGCCCATGTGGGTGTACGTCGAGGTCCTGCGGTCCATCCAGATCGCCATGACGTGGCAGCCGATGCCGGCGGTCGCGCGGCTCCCCTCGGGAACGTTGGTCGACGTGTTGTGCGGGCACCCCGAGCAGAAGTAGGGGATCCGCTCGAGCGTGATCTTGGGCCGCGCGAGCGCTGCTTCCTTGGCGTCGATCCAGTCGACTCGCGCGTCGAGCTTCTCCATCGCGCGCGGATGGAGGTCGAGCCGCCGGATGCGCTGCGCGATCACGCGCGCGATCATCGCCGGCGTGAGCTCGGAGAGCGCCGGCAGCAGCCAGTCGCCGTGGGGGCGCACCCACTCGCCCTTTTCGTCGAACTTGCCCACCACGCGGGGGCGCACGTCGTCGCGCCAGTTGTACAGCTGCTCCTTCAGCTGGTACTCGACGACCTGCCGCTTCTCCTCGACGACGAGGATTTCCTCCAAGCCCTCGGCGAACTGGCGGACGCCCTCGGGCTCGAGCGGCCACGGCATCGCGATCTTGTAGACGCGGAGGCCGATCTCGGCGGCGTCGGCTTCGGTGATGCCGAGGTCGTCCAGCGCCTGCCGGACGTCGAGGTAGCTCTTGCCGCTGGTGATGATGCCGAGCCGCGGCCTCGGCGAATCGATGACGACGCGGTTCAGCCGGTTGACGCGGCAATAGTGGAGCGCGGCGTAGACCTTGTACTCCTGCATCCGCGCCTCGGTCTCGAGAAAGCCGTCGGGCCAGCGGATCGAGAGGCCATCGGGCGGCAGCGGGAAGTCGTCGGGCACGATGATCTCCGTCCGCACCGGATCGATGTACACCGAAGACGAACTCTCGACCGTGTCGGCGACGCACTTGAAGCCGACCCAGCAGCCGGAGTAGCGGGACATCGCCCAGCCGTGCAGGCCGAGGTCGAGGATCTCCTGCACGCTCGACGGGTAGAGCACCGGAATGAGCGCCGCCGAGAACATGTGGTCGGACTGGTGCGGCAGCGTCGACGACTTGGCGCCGTGGTCGTCGCCGGCCAACACGAGCACGCCGCCGTGCTTCGACGTCCCCGCGTGGTTCGCGTGCTTGAAGACGTCGCCGCAGCGGTCGACGCCCGGACCCTTGCCGTACCACATCCCGAACACGCCGTCGTACTTCGCGCCGCGGTACAGGTTGACCTGCTGCGACCCCCACAACGCGGTCGCGGCGAGGTCCTCGTTCAACCCCGGCTGGAACCTGATGTGCGCCCGCTCGAGGAACTTGGCCGCCTTCCACAGCGACTGGTCGAGCGCGCCCAGCGGCGAGCCGCGATACCCGGACACGAAGCCCGCGGTGTTGAGGCCTTTGAGCGCGTCGCGCTGTCGCTGCAGGATCAGGAGGCGGACGAAGGCCTGGGCGCCGGTGAGATAGATGCGGCCGGATTCGAGCGTGTACTTGTCGTCGAGCGCGACGTCACGCAGGGCGGTGGCGGCAGAGGCCATTGGGCGTTGCTCCGCAAAATCGTGTTTTGGGGACGCGCGGAAGGTCGGGTGGCTTCCGCAACGCACGCCAGGGCGATCGTGTCACCCGGGCGAATCGGCGCGCAGTGTACCCCCGCGCCCCCTCGCGGGCAATTCACGCGCGCGCGATGGCCCTACTCGGCGTAGCGTCAATTGCGCGTTCCGGCTGCCTCGGCGCGCGCAAGACGCGGGCCGGAGCAACGCCGACCTAACGCCGCGGCGGAAGATCGCGGCGCGCGAGGTTGGGCCGCGGGCCGAATTGCGGCTTGCGCGGGCCGGCGCGCTCGATCAGCTCGAGCGCCGTCGCGAGTGCCGTTTCGAGCTGCCGGTCCTTCTCCGCCGCGGCGTCCTGCGGCGAATTGTCGATCTCGATCTGCGGATCCGTGCCGTGATTCTCGACACCCCACCCGACATCGTTGAACCAGAACGAGAACTCCGGCTGCGTCGTCTCCGTGCCGTCCACCAGCGCGTGCCGCGGCCATATGCCGATGACGCCGCCCCACGTGCGCGTGCCGACCAGCGGGCCGATGCCCATCAGCTTGAAGCCGTGCGAGAAGATGTCGCCGTCCGAGCCCGCGTGCTCGTTGGTGAGCGCGACGACCGGGCCGGCCACGGCCTCGTCCGGATACGGCGACGGACGGCCCCAGCGGGGCAGATCATAGGCGATGCGCTTGCGCGCGACCGTTTCGAGCAGCAGCTGCGAGACGTGCCCGCCGCGGTTGTAGCGGACGTCGACGATCAGCGCGTCGCGGTCGCACTCGGCGCTGAAATAGCGGTGAAACTCGGCGAATCCCGCGGACATCATGTCCGGCAGGTGGAAATAGCCAACGCGGCCCCCCGAGCGCTCGTGCACCCACGCCCGGTTGCGCTCCACCCATTCGCGGTAGCGCGCGGGCACCTCGTCCGCGAGCGTGGTGACGAGCACGGTGCGGGTCGTCGCGGCATCGCCGCTCCCCGCCGCGAGCTCGAGCTCCACCTTGGAGCCCGCCTGGTGCACGAGCAGCGACTGCGGCGGACGCTCGCGCGAGACAGGCTGGCCGTTGACGGCGACGATCCGTTCGCCGACCTTCACCTCCACGCCCACCGCGTGCAGCGGCGAATCCGCGCCGGCGTCCCACGGATCGCCGGCCACGATGCGCGTGATCTCGTAGCTTCGCCCGTCTTCGGCGAGGCGGAAATCGGCGGCGAGATGGCCGAGTGCAATCGGCGGCGGGCGCCGGTGGTCGCCGCCGGATTCGTAGGCGTGCGAGGTCCCGAGCTCGCCCTGCACTTCCCAGATGAGGTCCGACAGCTCACCGCGCGTCGCGACCCGCGCGAGCAGCGGCTCGTAACGGCGGTAGACCGCCTCCCAATCCACGCCCGACATGTCCGGCACCCAGAACTGGTCGCGCTGCAGCCGCCAGATTTCCCGCAGCATCTGCCGCCATTCCTGCCGCGGATCGACGGAAAGGCGCACGCGGCCGAGGTCGATCCAGCCGCTCTTGCGCGACGGCACGTCGGGCGACGGTTCCGGCTCGCCGCGAGGGGAGGGATTGCGGTCCGCTGGAATCGCGCGCACGCGCTTGCCCTCGCGCACGACGACGGTGGCGTGGTCGCCGGCGAGCTCGAAGCTGTCCGCCTTGTCCAGCAACGTCTCGGTCCGCAGCGTCAGGAAGTCGAAGACCTCGAGCCGGCCAGGCGACTCCTTGTGCCCGCCGCGCCCGTGCGCTCCGGTGATCGGCAGCAGCGTCCACAGGACCTTGCCGCCCGCCGTGCCGGCGATCTGCCCGAAACGGCCTTCCTGAACGGGGAAGGGGGCGACGCGCAGCGCAATGCCTTCGATGTCGATCGCGGGCAGGGGTGCCGCGGCGCCCGCCGTGCCCGCCGTCGTCATCGGGTCGTCCGCCTTCAGCCCCTTGGGCGGCGGATCGAACGGCGGCCGTCCGCCGGCCTGCAGCGCGATCAGGTACGGGCGCGCTGCGCGCGGAAAGCTCAGCTGGAACTGGACGCTGTCGTACACGGGGTCGAACGTGCGGATCGACAGGAAATACAGGTACCGCCCCGCGGGATCGAAGGCGGGGCCGTAATCGCGGAATTCGGGCCGCGTCACGAGCGTGCTCGCCTGCTGCGCGACGTCGTGGAGCTTGATGGCGCAATGCCGCGGGCTCGTCCAGAACGAATAGGCGAGCCATGCGCCGTCGGGCGACCATGCGAGGTCCTCCGTGCGGCCGGCGTCGCTGCGATCGGCCACGGCGAGCGTGCCGCCGGCGAGATCGCCGATCAGCACCTCGTTGCGATGGTTGGCGATGGCGATCCGCCGGCCGCGCGGCGCGGCGCGCATCGCGACGACGCGCCCGACGTCCCACGGCAGCGTGCGGGCGACGCCGTTTTCGAACACTTCGATGCGCTCCTCGCCGGACCCGTCGCCGACCGCGACCAGGGTCGCGCCGTCGCCGAGCCACTGCGCCATCCGGTAGCGAACGCCGTCGGCGGCGCCGTGCTGGCGAACCGCGCCTTCCCACAGCGGGAACGTGAACAGTTTCCCGCGCGCGTCGACCGCGAGACTGTGGCCCGCGGGGTGGACGCGGATCTCCCCGAGGTGGTCGGCGGCCGGGACGAACTTGCGCGCCGCCTGCGTGCGATGCGACGGGACCTCGATGTCGATGCGTGCCGTGCGATCGCCGGCGGGATCGAACAGCCAGACGTCGGCTCCGCACTGATAGACGATGCGCCTGCCGTCGGTCTGCGCGTGGCGGGCGTAGTAGTCGTCGTGATCGCTGTGGCGGCGGACGTCGGATCCGTCCGGCAGGCACGAGTAAAGGTTGCCGATGCCTTCCGCATCCGACAGGTAATAGATCCGGCTGCCGATCCACATCGGGCACGTGAGGTTGCCCGCGAGCTCGGTCATCCGGCGAAACGATCCGGTCCCCTGCGCGTCGATCCAGAAATGCCCGGCCATTCCTCCGCGATAGCGCTTCCAGCGTGCCGGGTCCGCCGTGTTCCTGCCGAGCAGGCGCGCGCCGCCGGGGCCGTAAGCGAGGTGGTTCACCTGACCGTACGGTAGCAGCCGCGGCGTCGCGTTGGCGGGGTCGAGCACGTGGGCGCGGTAGTTGCGGAAGAACGGCTGCCCGTAGGTGGTCACGAACAGGATGTGCGCCTCCGGCGTCCATCCGCGCACCATCACGTCCGGCCCCAGCCACGTCATCCGCCGTGCCGGGCCGCCTTCGGCCGGCATCAGATAGACCTCGGGATGCTGTTCGTCGCGACCGACGAACGCGATCGTCCGGCCGTCGGGCGACAGGCACGGCGTGGACGGTTCGGAGAGTCCGGCCGTCAGCCGGCGCGCGATGCCTCCGGAAGCGTCGACGCGCCAGAGATCGTCGTCGTTGACGAAAACGACGGCGTCAGCATGAAGCGTCGGCTGGCGCAGGTAACCTGGATGGTCCATGGGTCGTCTTCCGTGGGGCGCAGGCGCGGAGGCGGGATTGTAGGCCCACTGGCGCCGATGCCGGGAACTTTGTCTGCCGGGCGTGCTGCCGGCGATCCGGCCGATCCGGGTAGAATGCGCGGCGCCTCCCGGCCCGGGTGCGCTGCGAAAGACGACCATGACCGCTGAAATCCTGCCCTGCATAGAACTGGAAACCGGAACACGTCCGGGCGCCGCGGTCATCTGGCTGCACGGACTCGGCGCCGACGGCAACGACTTCGTCCCGATCGTCGGGGAGATGCGCCTGCCCGCGGCGCTGTCGATCCGGTTCGTCTTTCCGCACGCGCCGGTGCGCCCGGTGACGCTCAACAACGGCATGCGGATGCGCGCGTGGTACGACATCGCGGCGGGCGACGTCGGCAATCGCGCCGACATCGCGGGCGTCCGCGCGTCGCAAGGGCATCTCCAGACGCTGATCGCCCGGGAAACGGCGCGTGGCATTCCCGCGCGGCGGATCGTCGTCGCGGGGTTCTCGCAGGGCGGGGTCATCGCGCTGCACACCGGCGTGCGGCACGCCGAGCGGCTCGCGGGGATCGTCGCGCTGTCGACCTACGTCGTGCAGCCGGAGGCGCTGGCCGTCGAAGGCAGCCCGGCCAACCGCGACGTGCCGATCTTCATGGCGCACGGAACCGCCGATCCGATGATACGCATCGACTGGGGCGAGGCGTCGCGCCGTGCGCTCGAGGCCGCCGGCTACTGCGTCGAATGGCACACGTACCCGATGCCGCACTCGGTGGTCTGGGAGGAAGTCGAGGCGATCAGCGCGTTCCTCGCGCGCGTCCTCGCGCCGGCCTGATTGCGGGTTTCCCGTTCGCTTTCGGGCATGCCGCGCCGACGCTGACCGGACACGCAGCGCTGCCCCTCCGCGGATCCTGTTGCGCCGCTCCGTGAGGCGTCAGTTGCCGTCTGCGGAGGACTTTGCCCCGTGCCGCGGCGCGCCCCGCCCCGGCGCCGCCCGCCGCCGCGCGAGCGCGTCCCTCAGCAGGAATTCGATCTGCGCGTTCACGCTGCGCAGCTCCGCCTGCGCGAGGCGCTCGAGGGCCGCCCAGACGGCGCGGTCGAGCCGCAACAGAAAGGCTTTCTTGTCGGCCATGGCCGATCGCGACGCCCGGGGTTGCCGCCGGGGCGCGGTTCAGCGCCGCCGCGCGCCGTCATCGCACGTCGGGCAGCCGCGTGTGACCCATGCGCCGGCCGGCAGTCTCATCGTCGTGCGAGGCAACCGACGACGATGCCGAGCGCGAGCCCGAAGGCGAGTCCGACGGACCCGACGCCGAAGGCGACGCCCAGCGCCGTACCGATGCCGGTACCGACCACGATCCACAGCCCTCCACTGCGCGCCAGCGTACTCATCGACGGCCTCCTGTCCCGTTGCATCGGTCATGCCTGTGCGGATGGCGTTCGGCGACTGCGCATTGCATCCGCATTTTCGCCGCCGGCCGCTCGCTGCGCCCGTCGGTGAATATTGAAATGATATCATGAAAATATCATCTGATGTCAAGGGGGCCGGCGAGGCGCGGTTGAGTGCAGGAAGGTTCGGCGGCTCACTCGCGCCGAAGCGCACACGTCGGCGACAGGCTTTGCCTTCGATTCAGCCGGTCGCCCTACGGCACCTCGGGGCCCGGCCCTGTAGTCGCCGCGCCGGCGCAGGCGATAATGGATGTTTTCGGGCGGCAAACCCTCGCGCACGGGCAACCGATCCGGCGCGAGGACCCAGCGAGGCTCACCCAATGACCGCACATCGGACCAGCCCGGGCGTCGAGATCCGCCACGACGACCGCACCTCCCGCACCGACGACGAGCACGTCGTCGACATGGTGCTCCTGCCGCCGCCGGAGCACCTGATCCGTTTCTTTCCCGTTCAGGGCACGCCGGTCGAGGCACTCGTCGCGACGACGCGCGGCCGGATCCGCAGGATCCTGAAGGGCGCCGACGACCGGCTGCTCGTCGTCGTGGGTCCGTGCTCGATCCACGATCCTGCGGCGGCGCTCGACTACGCACGGCGCCTGGCCGCCGAGCGCGAGCGCCTGGCGGACACGCTCGAGATCGTGATGCGCGTCTACTTCGAGAAGCCGCGCACCACCGTTGGATGGAAAGGCCTGATCAACGATCCGTACCTCGACGAGAGCTGCCGCATCAGCGAGGGCCTGCGGATGGCGCGCGAGCTCCTGATCGACATCGGCCGCCTGGGCGTGCCCTCGGGCAGCGAGCTGCTCGACACCATCTCGCCGCAGTACATCGGCGACCTGATCGCCTGGGGCGCGATCGGCGCGCGCACGACCGAAAGTCAGGTGCACCGCGAGCTGGCGTCGGGCTCCTCGGCGCCGATCGGCTTCAAGAACGGCACGGACGGGAACGTCAGGATCGCCTGCGACGCGATTCAGGCAGCGTCGCACCCGCATCATTTCCTAGGCGTGCACAAGAGCGGTCAGGTAGCGATGATCCACACGCGCGGCAACAAGGATTGTCACGCCATCCTGCGCGGCGGCACTGCGCCGAACTACGACGAGCCGAGCGTGGCCGCGGCCTGCGCCGCGCTCGGCCGCGCCGGGCTCGCCACCTCGCTGATGATCGATTGCTCGCACGCGAACTGCGGAAAGCAGCACGAGCGGCAACTGGACGTCGTGCGCGAGATCGCGCGCCAGATCGGGGAGGGCAGCCGGCGCATCTTCGGCGCGATGATCGAGAGCAATATCAACCCGGGCGCGCAGAAGTTCACGCCGGGTCGCGCCGATCCCGGAAAGCTCGCCTACGGTGTCAGCATCACCGACCCCTGCCTGGGGTGGGAGCAGACGACCGAGGCATTGCGCACCCTGAGCGACGCGGCAAGCCGGCGCCGGCGGAGCTAGCGGTCGCGCTCCGCGGCTGCACAGACGGGGCGCAGGCAGTCGCGCGGCGACGCTTTCGCGCGGTTCAGGTCTTGGGCTCGAACTCGAGCGCGGCGGAATTCATGCAATAGCGAAGCCCGGTCGGCTCCGGCCCGTCCTCGAAGACGTGACCGAGACGGGCGTCGCAGGCGGCGCAGACGACCTCCGTGCGGCGCACGAACCCGCTCGAATCCTCGAAGCTCTTGACATTCTCCGGCGCCACCGGCGCAGTGAAGCTGGGCCATCCGGTGCCGGAGTCGTACTTCGCCTCCGCGGCGAACAGCGGCGTGCCGCAGCACACGCAGCGGTAGGTGCCGGGATCGTGGTTGTCCCAGTACTTGCCGCTGAACGCGCGCTCGGTCCCCTTCCTGCGTGCGACCTTGTACTGCTCGGGCGTGAGCCCGGCGCGCCATTCGGCGTCGGATTTCGTGACCTTGTCGACCATGTCGTTCCTTTCGGCATCCTGGTGAAGCGCGCGGTTGCGGGTCGCGCCGGCGCCGGAGGGCCGGAGCGGGCAGGCCCCGCACCGGGGATGCAGTATAGTTCAGGCTTTTCGCGGCCGCTGGCCCCCACGTTGGAATCCACCCGACCCGACTCGTTTCGCGGGGACGCACGATTGATCGGCGTCGTGGGCCTCGCGCACGCGGTGTCGCACTTCCTCCAACTGGCGCTGCCGCCGGTGTTTCCCCTGCTGCGGGCCGAATTCGGCGTGAGCTACGCCGCGTTGGGAACGCTGGTCGGCGTCTTCTACGCCGCGAGCGGGATCACGCAATTCGTCTCGGGATTCGCCGTCGACCGTCTCGGCGCGCGCCCGGTGCTGCTCGCGGGCCTCGCGCTGATGGCCGGCGGGACCGCGGTCGCGAGCCTGGCCCCGGGATTCGTCTGGCTGTATCCGATCGTCGCGCTCATGGGGATCGGCAACGGCGTCTTCCATCCGGCCGACTTCGCGATCCTCAATGCCAACGTCGCCCCGCGGCGGCTCGGCCACGCGTACAGCTCGCACGGGATCGGCGGCAACCTCGGTTACGTTCTCGCGCCCTTCGTGAGCTTCGGGCTCGGCACCGCGTTCGGCTGGCGCTTCGCGCTGGCGGCCATGGGCGCGATCGGTATCGTGGTGCTCGGCGTCGTCGCGACGCAGCGGGCGCTGCTGGTCTCGCACCGCGCGGAGGACGCACATCTGCAGACGCTCCGGGGCAGCATCGCGCTGTTCGTGCAGGCGCCCATCGTCCTCTGCTTCGCGTATTTCGTCGTGCAGACGATGGCGGGCATCGGGCTGCAGTCGTTCCTGCCGACGGCGCTCAACGCCGGCCTCGACATTCCCTTGCTGGTCGCGACCTCCGCGCTCACTGCTTACCTCTTCGGTGCCATGGCCGGGATTCTCGCGGGCGGCTTCCTCGCCGCACGGACGGCGCGGCACGACCGGGTGGCGGCGACGGGGCTCGCCACGGCCGCGGTGCTGCTGGTGGCGGTTGCCGGCGGCATGCTGACGCCGCCCGTGGTGCTGCCCCTGTTCGCGACGATCGGCTTCGCGCTCGGCGCCACAGGTCCCTCGCGCGACCTGATCGTGCGCGGCGCGACGCCGAAGGGCGCGGCCGGGCGCGTGTACGGGTTCGTCTACTCGGGGCTCGACGTAGGGGGTACCCTCGGGCCGGTCGTGCTCGGCTTCATGCTCGATCGCGCGCTCGCCCGCGAGATGTTCTACGCCGTCGCAGCCTGTCTCGCGCTCGCGATCGTCACGGTGATCCAGGTACGGCGAGCCGGGGCGGGGCGCGGCGTGCCCGCGCGGCAGAGGACGTGACGATGGACCTCGGCATTGCCGGAAGGCGCGCGCTGGTCTGCGCCGCGAGCAAGGGGCTCGGCCGCGGCTGCGCGCAGGCGCTCGCCGACGCGGGCTGCGACGTGACCATCGTCGCGCGCAACGCCGACGTGCTGCGCCGCGCCGCGCAGGAGATCGGCGAGCGCACGGGACGGCCGGTGCACCACGTCGCCTGCGACATCGCAACGCCGGAGGGGCGCGCGGCCGCGCTCGCCGCCTGCCCCGAACCCGACATCCTGGTCAACAACGCCGGGGGTCCGCCGCCGGGCGACTTCCGCGACTGGGACCGCGCCGCCTGGCTCCGTGCGCTTGATGCGAACATGCTGACGCCGATCGAACTGATCAAGGCTACCGTCGACCCGATGATCGCGCGCGGGTTCGGACGCATCGTCAACATCACGTCCTCCGCCGTGAAGGCGCCGATCGACGTCCTCGGCCTGTCCAACGGCGCGCGCTCGGGGCTCACGGGTTTCGTCGCGGGCCTCGCCCGCAGCGTCGCCCGGCACAACGTGACGATCAACAACCTGCTGCCGGGACCCTTCGAGACCGACCGGCTACGGGCGACGATGGAGGCGCGCGCGAAGGCGACGGGCAAGCCGGTCGAGGAGGTCCTGCAGGCGGGGCGGGACGCGACCCCGGCGCGCCGCTTCGGCAACATCGACGAATTCGGCGCGGCCTGCGCTTTCCTGTGCAGCGTGCACGCCGGGTTCATCGTGGGCCAGAACCTGCTGCTCGACGGCGGCGGCTACCCGGGCACGTTCTGAGCTTCGCAGCGCCGAACGACCCGACCTTCGCAATCGTCGATCACGCTCCCGCGGACGGCGCCGCGCGCGCCGGCTGATCGCCCGTGCGGCGCGGTCAGTCGCCGGCGTCAGCGGCGATTTGCCGAATGCCGACCGGGAGGGTCCCGACGTTCCATCCCGCTGCGGCGAGCTCGGTCGCGCGCTCGAGCGCCGGGTCGACGTCGAACGCGAGATCCCCGGCGGCCTCCACCGCGCCCGTCGCGTGCACGGCGGAGAAATCGAACAGCGACCGGTCCATCAGGTGCGACGGCACCACCTTGGCCAGCGCGTTGTAGATCGATGCGATCCGCCCGGGATGCTTCCTTTCCCAGTCGCGCAGCATCGCCGCGACCTGCTTGCGCTGCAGGTGCTCCTGCGAGCCGCACAGATCGCAGGGGATGATCGGGAACGCGTTCAGCTCCGCATAGCGCGCGAGGTCGCGCTCGCGCACGTAGACGAGCGGCCGGATCACGACGTGCCGGCCGTCGTCGGAGACGAGCTTCGGCGGCATCGTCTTCAGCTTTCCGCCGAAGAACAGGTTGAGGAAGAAGGTCGCGAGGACGTCGTCCTTGTGGTGGCCGAGCGCGATCCTGGTGGCGCCGATCTCCGTCGCCACGCGATAGAGGACGCCCCGTCGCAGCCGAGAGCACAGCGAGCACATCGTCCCGCCGTCGGGAATCACGCGCCTGACGACACGGTAGGTGTCCTGCTCGACGATCCGGAAGGGGATGTCCCGCGACTCGAGGTAGCGGGGCAGCACATGGGCGGGGAAGCCCGGCTGCTTCTGGTCGAGGTTGACGGCGATCACTTCGAACGGGAAGGGCGCGCGATCCTTCAGCGTGAGCAGGATGTCGAGGAGGCCGTGGCTGTCCTTGCCGCCGGACACGCAGACCATCACGCGGTCGTGCGGCGCGATCAGCCCGTAGGTACCGATGGCCTCCCCGACCTGCCGGCGCAGGCGTTTGCGGAGCTTGTTGGCCTCGTACGGGGCCTTCCGCGGGTCCGGGCGAGCCGCGTGCGCCGCGCCGGCGGTGGCCGGGGCGAGTGGGGCGGCGGTGCGGTCGTCGTTGTCCATGGTGTGCCGGCGATTCTACCGGCCGCGCAGCCGATTGGCGCTAACATGGCGGCTTTCCCGCGGGAATTCCACGGCTGGGGGGCTCCGATGCAGACGATCCTCGTCGCCAATCCGAAAGGCGGCAGCGGCAAGACGACACTCGCGACGGGCATCGCCGGCTGGCTCGCGGGCAAGCGGCAGCGGGTGGCGCTGCACGACCTCGACCCGCAGCGATCGTCGACCGAATGGCTCGCGCGCCGTCCGTCGCTGTTCCCGCCGATCGCGGCGCTCGGCCCAGGCGCGAAGGGGCGAGACCTGAAGGAGAACCGGCCACATTGGCTCGTCGTCGACACCCCGGCCGGCCTGCACGGCGAGGACCTGCGCGACGCGGTGCGGCGCGCCGACCTGATGCTGGTGCCGCTGACGCCGTCGGCGTTCGACATGGCCGCGACCCAGCACTTTCTCGCGGCCATCCACGACTTCAAGGCCGTCCGGAAGGGCGCGCTCGCGATCGGGATCGTCGCGATGCGCGTCGATGCGCGCACGCACAGCGCGGCCGAGCTCGACGCGTTCGTCGAGGATTTCGACTTTCCCCTGGTCGGCCACCTGCGCGACACGCAGGTGTACGTGCACTGCGCACGCGACGGGGCATCCGTGTTCGACCTGCCGCGATCGCGCGGCGAGCAGGACTGGGAGCAGTGGAAGCCGCTGACGCGCTGGGTCGCGCGCCACGCGGCGCCGCGAGGCGACTGACGGCAGCGCGCAGAGCAGGCCGGCCGCCGGCATGATGCCGGCGACTTGCCTGCGAAGCCTTGCGTTACTTCTTCGGCGCGGCCGCTGCGTCCTTTGCGGCTTCGACGGCCTTGGCGGCGGCTTCCTTGGTCGCGTCGGCGGACTTGGCGGCCGCATCCTTGGTCGCGTCGGCGGCCTTGGCGGCGGCGTCCTTGGTCGCGTCGGCGGCCGTGCTTGCGCCGGTCGCAACGTCCTTCGCGGCTTCCTTGGCCGCTTCCTTGGTGGCTTCCGCGGCCTTCGTGGCGGCTTCCTTGGCCTTGTCGGCGGCTTCGGATGCGGCCTTCTTCGCCGCGTCGGCGGCCTTGTTGGATTCCTGGCCGCAGGCGGCGAGTGTCGTGGCAACCGCAACGGCGGTCAGTATGGCGAGCAAACGGGATTTCATGGCCCTCTCCTGGGTATTGTCGATGTGTGGAACCTGCCGTGCACGGCCGTCCAGCGTTCATTCCCCGGGCCAACCGTCAACTTAAAATTATAGCTCAGGCTCGGGACCCCGGCCACCCGTGAGGACCGGGCCCGCCGGCTCCGCCGCCGCCTTGACGAGAACCCCGCAAAGCCCCGCATTGGCACGCGCGTGGCGGGCGCTAGAATGGCGCCGCGCCCGACGCGGGCCGCGCCGAAGGAGAGGTGCGCCGGCGCCGGCCGATGAACGAGACGAGAACCGGCCGCTGATCCGCCCCCGACCCATGCTCACGTACGGATTCCGCTTTGCGCTGCCGCGAGCGCGCCGCTGGCTCGAGCGCAGGCTGCGCCGCCGCCGGCGCGGCCAAGCCGCACAGGACGCGGTCGGCAAATGGGAGGACGAGTACCGCAACGGCCAGTGGCGCTGGCTGCGCGATCTGAGCGAACTGGGACGCTACGGATTCGCTGCCGCCTATGTCCGCCGGCTCAAGCCGGGCGGCGCGGTGCTCGACGTCGGCTGCGGCGAAGGATTGCTGCACGAGCACCTCGCGGGTGCGTGTTCGAGGTACCTCGGCATCGACTTCTCGGCCGACGCCATCAGGCGTGCCGGCGTGCGGGAGGATGGGCAAACGAGCTTCGCGGTCGCCGACGCGACGACGTTCGCCACTGGAGCGCGCTTCGACGTCGTGATCTTCAACGAGTGCCTCTATCTTTTCGACGATCCGGTCGGCGTCGCGCGCCGCTACGAAGCGTTTCTGCACCCCGGGGGGCTCTTCATCGTGTCGATGTACGGCGAAGCGAAGCCGCGCAGGGTGTGGCGCGCACTTGGCGAGCGGTACGAGGTGCTCGACGAGCAGCACGCGCTGCACCCGACGGGCAAGACCTGGGCGGTCAAGGTGCTGGTGCCGCCCGCGCCTCGCGCGTAGGCGGATCCCCGCGTCTGCCGCCGCCGGTCTCTCGTATACTTTGTGCGCTGCGTCCCGGGAGGAGCAAGCCATGAGTGCAGGTAACCGCCTGGTCTCGACCATCACCGCCTTGCTCGGCGCGGCGATCCTTGCCGCCGCGACGCCCGTTCCCGCGCAGGACAGGATCGACAAGCCGGTGAAGATCCTCGTGGGCTTCGCGGCGGGCGGCACCGCCGACCTGATCGCGCGCGTCGTCGCGGACAAGCTCAAGGAGACGATCGGCCAGCCGGTCATCGTCGACAACCGGCCCGGCGCGGCGGGGCGGATCGCGGCCGACGCGGTGAAGGCTGCCGCGCCCGACGGCGCGACGATCATGGTGATGCCGATCGGCCCGATGACGGTGGTTCCGCACACGCTGAAGTCGATCAGCTACGACACGCTGAAGGATTTCACGCCGATCGGCCTGGGCGCGACCTTCCAGTTCGCGTTCGCCGTGGGGCCGCAGAGCGGCGCGAAGACCTGGCCCGAATTCGTCGCGTGGGCGAAGGCGAACCCGAACAAGGCGTCGTACGCGACGTCCGCGGCGGGAAGCCTTCCGCACTTCATCGGCGTGCTGCTGTCGCGCGAAGTCGGCGTCGACATGGTGCACGTCGCCTACAAGGGCTCGGCCGCGTACGTCAACGATCTGATCGGCGGGCAGGTACCGGCGGCGATCGACGCCCTCGCCGATCTCACCGAGCTGCACCGGGCGGGCCGCATCCGCATCCTCGCCACGTCGGGCGCGGCACGCTCGACGGCGGTGCCCGATGTGCCGACGTTCGCCGAGCTCGGCCTGCGGAACATGGTCGCGTCGGGCTGGTTCGGGTTCTTCGCGCCGGCCAACACGCCGAAGCCCGTTGTCGACGCGCTGAACCGGGGAATCAACAAGGCGCTGGCCTCGCCCGACGTCGTCGAGCGGCTGACGAAGCTCGGCATGGATCCCGCGACGAGCACGCCCGAGGAGTTCGCGAAGATCGTCGCCTCCGATTTCGCGAAGTGGGGCCCAGTGGTGAGGGCCTCCGGCTTCACCGCCGATTGAGTAGATCTGCCGCGGGGCAGATGCGCTTTGCCGGACCGTCGGCGGAACAGGAGGGTTCGCGGCGGGCTCAGGATGAGGCATGCGCCCGCCGCGAACCCTCCCCTTCCGCCGCGTGTAGCCCCCTCGACCTCCCGGGACGATCTTTGTCGTCCCCTCGGTTCCCTGCTACGCCGCGGCCATCAGCTCACGCAGGACGAACGGGAGGATGCCCCCGTTGAGGTAGTAGTCGACCTCGATCGGCGTGTCGATCCGCAGCAGCACCGGGACGTTCTGCACGGAGCCGTCCTTGCGGCGGATGGCCAGCGTCACGTCCATCTGCGGCCTGATGCCCGCTTCGATCCCGGTGACGTCGAACGTCTCGTCGCCCTTGATGCCGAGCGAGGCCACGGTGTCGCTACCCTTGAACTGGCAGGGCAGAACGCCCATGCCGACTAAGTTCGACCGGTGGATGCGCTCGTAGCTCTTCGCCACGACCGCCTTCACGCCCAGGAGCTGCGTGCCCTTCGCCGCCCAGTCGCGCGAGGAGCCGGTGCCGTATTCCTCGCCGCCGAAGACGATCGTCGGCGTGCCTTCGGCGATGTACTTCATCGCGGCGTCGTAGATCGGGAGCTTCGCGCCGGAAGGCTGGTGCAGCGTGACCCCGCCTTCCTCGCGCCCGCCGTCGGCCCTCGGCGGCAATATGAGATTCCTGATCCGGACGTTGGCGAAGGTGCCGCGCATCATCACGTCGTGGTTGCCGCGGCGCGAGCCGTAGCTGTTGAAATCGCCGACCGACACGTCGTGCTCGAGCAGGTAGACGCCGGCGGGGGAGGTCGGCTTGATCGATCCGGCGGGGCTGATGTGGTCGGTCGTCACCGAGTCGCCGAAGATCCCGAGCGCCCGCGCGCCGCGGATGTCGCCGACCTTGCCGGTGGTCATTCGGAACCCGTCGAAGAACGGCGGTTTCGCGATGTACGTCGACGCCGGCCAGTCGTAGACCTGCCCAACGGCGCCGGAGATCGCGCCCCAGAGCGGATTGGCATTGGCGAGGTCGCCGTAGAGCGTGCGGTAGATGACGGGGTCCTTCGCGAAGCCCATCACGGCGGCGATCTCGTGCGAAGTCGGCCAGAGATCCCTGAGGAAGACCGGGCCGGCGCTGCCGACGCCGACCGGCTCGGTCGTGAGATCCCTGAGCACCGTACCGGCGATGGCGTAGGCCACGACCAGCGGCGGCGACGCGAGGAAATTCGCCTTGAGGTTGGGGTGGATCCGTGCCTCGAAATTGCGGTTGCCGGAGAGGACCGCGGCGCAGACCAGGTCGTTGGCGGTGATGGCCTCGTTGGTTTCCTGCGTGAGGTCGCCCGCGTTGCCGATGCAGGTCGTGCAGCCGTACGCAGTGACGCCGAATCCCAGCTTCTCGAGAAAGGGCAGCAGGCCGGCTTTGGTCAGGTAATCGGTGACCACGCGCGACCCGGGGGCAAGGGAGGTCTTGATGTGCGGCTTGACCGTGAGGCCTTTCTCGACGGCCCTTTTCGCGAGCAGGCCGGCGGCGAGCAGCACGCCCGGATTCGACGTGTTCGTGCACGACGTGATCGCCGCGATCAGGACGTCGCCGTTGCCGAGGTCGACGCCGTCGCGCGTCGTGAGCCGCTTGCCGAGCTTCTCGGGCGGCTGCGCGAATCCGTTCTGCGCGACCGGCTTGCTGAACAGCTCGGTGAACGTCCGTTTCAGGCTGCCGAGCTCGATGCGGTCCTGCGGGCGCTTCGGGCCCGCGACCGACGGCTTGATCGACGCGAGGTCGAGCGTCAGCACCTTCGTGTAGTCGATCTCTCCCGCGCGCGGGATCCCGTAGAGCCCCTGCGCCTTGAAGTACGACGCGAACGCGTCGATCTCCGCCGGGCTGCGCCCCGTGGCGGCCAGGTAATCGACCGTCGCGTCGTCGACCGGGAAGAACCCCATCGTCGCGCCGTACTCGGGCGCCATGTTGGCGATCGTGGCACGGTCGGGAACCGCGAGCGATGCGGTGCCCTCGCCGAAGAACTCGACGAACTTGCCGACGACCTTCTCCTTGCGCAGCATTTCGGTGACCGACAGCACGAGATCGGTCGCCGTGATGCCCTCGTTCAGGCGGCCCTTGAGCTCGACGCCGACGACGTCCGGCGTGAGGAAGTAGACGGGCTGGCCCAGCATTCCGGCCTCCGCCTCGATGCCACCGACGCCCCAGCCCACGACGCCGATGCCGTTGATCATCGTGGTGTGGCTGTCGGTGCCGACCAGCGTGTCCGGGTAGTAGACGCCGTCCCGATCGTGGACGCCGCGCGCGAGGTACTCGAGGTTCACCTGATGGACGATGCCGATTCCCGGCGGCACGACCTTGAAGGTGTCGAACGCCTGCATCCCCCACTTCATGAACTGGTAGCGCTCCGCATTGCGCTTGAACTCGAGCTTCATGTTGAGGTCGAGCGCGTCGGGCCGCCGGTAGTAGTCGATCATCACCGAGTGATCGACCACGAGGTCGACCGGGACGAGCGGCTCGATCGCCTTCGGGTTCTTTCCCATGTCTGCGGCGACGTTGCGCATCGCGGCGAGGTCCGCGAGCAGCGGCACGCCGGTGAAGTCCTGCAGCACCACCCGCGCGACGACGAAGGGGATCTCGTCGGTGCGCGGGCCGGTCGGCGCCCAGTTCGCGAGCTCCCTCACGTGCGCTTCGGTGACCTTCCGGCCGTCGCAGTTGCGCAGCACGCTCTCCAGCACGATGCGGATCGACACCGGCAGGCGCGAGACGCGGCCGAGCCCGGCCTTCTCCAGCGCGGGCAGCGAGTAGAGGTGGCCGGTCGCGCCGGAGGCGAGCTTGAACGGCTGAAGCGTGTCGTGCAGGTTGTGCGGCATGTCGGCTCTCGCTGGTGGTGGACGGGTCGCGGCGAAATCAGCCCTTGCGGCCCATCAGGTTGTGGATGTTGATCACCTGCCCGCCGGGCAGCGTCATGTCGCCGGGCTGCTGCCCCGGCTTGCAGGAGCCGACGTGCTTGCCTTCGATGATCGTCGTCGACTCCTTCGCGCCGTTCATCGGCGGGTCGAACGTCGCGTGCGCCTCGGTGCGATAGGACGTGTTGCCGGTGAGCGTCATCACCGACTGCGACCGCATCTTCGTCACGCCCAGGTCGCAGTCGGCGGTGGCCGTCACCCGGCCGGGGGTGACCTTGATGTCGTGCCTGCTGCACATGCCGGACATCATGCCGGTCGACATCGTGTACATCTCCCGCTGCACGGTGTCGTCGAGGCACATCGACGTCACGCGCGGCGCCTGTCCTTCGCGGCGCACGGATGTCGTGCTCATCTCCCACAAGCCCGGCATGAGCCTGGGAAAGTCCTGTGCGTATGCGGCGGCGGCGGCGGCGAGGAGAGCGAGGCCGATGGCTGTTTTCATCAAGGGTTCCCGGGTGCGGACGCGCGTGTCACGCGGCCATCGTGTCGACGAATGCTTGCACCGGCGTCGCGTCGAGCTTGCGTTGTCCCGCGCTTTCATCGCGGCGGATCCGCGGCGGCGAAGAACGACGCGGCGGCCGCGGGCAGCGCAGCGCCGGCCGCCTGCGCGCGCTGCAGCAGGGTCCAGCAGTAACGGTAGGACGCGCGGTCGTGCATCTTGCCGCCGACCGCGAGCGGCGCCCAGTCCGCGGCCTGAGCGGCCACGAGCACCGCCGCCGCCGCCTCGGCCTCGCGCGCGTCGGGCTGCATCGCGCGCAGGATAGGGTCGATCTGCGACGGGTGGATGCTCCACATCCGCAGGAATCCGAATTCCTCGCGGGCGCGGCGAGCGTCGTCGAACACGGCGTGCGGGTTGCCGATCGCCCGCGTGATCCCGTGCGCGGGAATGCGGCCGTGCGCGAGCGCCGCCGCCGCCGTTTCGCATTTGGCGCGGCGGACGAGCGGGTGGTCGAACTGGCCCGGGCTTTCCATGGCGGAGGCCGGGATCGCACCGTGGTGCGCGCTCACGAAATCCAGCGTTCCGAAGTCGAGGCTCACCACGCCGGGCAGCGCCGCGATCGCCCAGGCGTCGCGCACGGCGCCGTGGGTTTCGACGAGCACGGAGACCGGAATCTCGCGCCCCAGGCCGCGCCTGGCGTCCTCGAGCGCAATGGCGTCCAGGAGCCGCAGCACGTCCGCGGCGGATTCCGCCTTGGGCAGCGTGATGAACGCCAGCCGGTCGCCGGCTTCGCCGATCAGGATCTCGAGCTCCGCGCGCCAGGCCGGGTGGCCGGGGCCGTGGATGCGTGCACCGATGCGGCCATACCGGTTGGCCTCGCCGGCGATCAGAGCGGCAAAGGCGCGGGCGTGCGCCGTCTCGGCGCCCACCGGCGCGCCGTCCTCGCAGTCGGCGGCAATGTCGAAGACGGGGCCGCGCGTCGCCTGCAGCGCGAGGGCCTTCCCGACGTGGAGCACGCTGCCCGCGTAATGCACGCACGGCGGCAGCGCCGGCGGCGGGCCGCGGTGGTCGAAGAGCGCGGCTTGCGGGGAGAGCCGGACGGTCATGGCGGCGCTCGCGGACGGTCGGCGGCCGCGCCTAGCCCAGCAGCGAGGCAACGCCGGCGCGCTCCTCCTCGAGCTCCTTCAGCGTGGCGTCCATCCTTTCGCGCGAGTACGCGTCGATCTCGAGGCCCGCGACGCGCGTGTACTCGCCGTTCGCCGTCGTCACCGGCACGCCGTACATGACGTCCTGCGGAATCCCGTAGCTGCCGTCCGAGGCGACGCCCATTGTCACCCAGCGGCCCGTGCTCCCGAGGGTCCAGTCGCGGATGTGGTCGATCGCCGCATTGGAGGCCGACGCCGCGGACGACAGACCGCGCGCGGCGATGATCTCCGCGCCGCGCTTGCCGACCTTGGGCAGGAACACCTCGCGGTTCCAGCTCTCGTCGCCGATCATCTCCTTCACCGACCGGCCGTCGATCGTCGCGAACCGGTAGTCGGCGTACATCGTCGGCGAATGATTGCCCCAGATGCAGAGCTTCGCGATCGAGCCGACCGGCTTTCCGGTCTTGGCCGCGAGCTGCGACAGCGCGCGGTTGTGGTCGAGCCGCATCATCGCCGTGAAGTTCTTCTTCGGGAGCGACGGCGCCGACTTCATCGCGATGTAGGCGTTGGTGTTGGCCGGATTGCCGACCACCAGCACCCGGATGCCGCGGGCGGCAACCGCGTCGAGCGCCTTGCCCTGCTCGATGAAGATCTTCGCGTTCTCCATCAGCAGGTCCTTGCGCTCCATGCCGGGCCCGCGCGGCTTCGCGCCGACCAGCAGCGCATAGTCCGCATCCTTGAATGCGACCTTCGGGTCCGCCGTGCCGACCATCCCGGCGAGCAGCGGGAACGCGCAATCCTCGACCTCCATCATCACGCCCTTCAGCGCGGCCTGCGCCTTGTCGAGCGGCAGCTCGAGGAGCTGCAGGATCACCGGCTGGTCCCTGCCCAGCATTTCACCCGAGGCGATGCGGAACAGGAGGGCGTAGCCGATCTGACCGGCGGCGCCGGTGACGGCAACACGGACGGGACTTTTCATGGGGAGCTCCGTAGTAGGGGTCGGAAGGCAGGGGGTGCTGGAGACGGGCTTGCGCCCTTCGCGGGCCGCGATGGCGCTCGCCGTTCATCGCCGCTTGTTGCGTTGCGACAAACCCCGGCCTGCCGGAAGGGTCCCGGCAGTCGCGCGATTGTTGCCCGGATCGCCGCATTGTAGGCTCGCGGCCGCGGGGGTGTCAACGAAGTCTTATATCTTATAAAAGACAAAAGACATGAGATAGACAACCACGGGCCGCCGGCCGATAATCGAGACTCGCCGGAACCGGCTTCCGGGAACCCCGCAGCCGGCGGCGCCGTCCGCGCTGGGGACCGCCGGCCGGAGGGTCGTGCGACCGACGTCATGCCCACATCGAACACCACGCCCTCGTTCCATCCCCTCTATGTGCAGATCAAGGCGCTGCTCGAGAAGAGCCTCGACGCCGGCGAATGGCGCCCCGCGGAGGCGATTCCCAGCGAGGCGGTGCTCGCGCAGCGCTTCGGCGTCTCCCAGGGGACCGTCCGCAAGGCGATCGACGCCCTCGCGGCGGACAACCTCGTCGTCCGCCGGCAGGGCAGGGGCACGTTCGTCGCGACGCACACGGAGGAGAAATCCTCGCTGTTCCGGTTCCTGCACATCCGGCGCAACGATGGACGGGACGAGCATCCGGCAAGCCGGCTCCTCGACGTGCGCCGCGGCAAGGCGTCGGCCGAGACGGCGCGGCTGCTCGACCTGACGCCGGGCGACCCGGTGATCCTCCTGCGCCGGGTGCTCGAGTATTCGGGCGAGCCCGCCATCCTCGACGAGATCGCGCTGCCCGGCGTGCTGTTCAGGGGGCTGACCAAGGCGAAGGCGGATGCCTACCACGGGTCGATGTACAGCTTCTTCGAAACGCAGTTCGGCGTCCGGATGCTGAAGGCCCGGGAACAGCTGCGTGCCATCGCGGCCGACGCCGCGAGCGCGCGGATCCTCCGCGTCGAGCCGGGCGCTCCGCTCCTCTCCGTCGACCGGGTCACGTTCACCTACGGCGACCGCCCGGTCGAATGGCGCCGCGGCCTCTGCGTGACGAAGCACCACTGCTACGTGAACGAGCTGAGGTGACGGGACGCTTGTCCGGGGATCGCCGGAACGGGGCCCCTTCGGATTGGCCGAAAGTGCGCTCGGCGCGCTATAATTCGATGCTGCTTTGCACAACACCCGTCGGTGGGCACGAAAGCGTCGGTCCAGCCGCGAGAAGCGCTTCGCTGCTGTCGTGCCCGTCCCGGCATCTGCGGATCGCCCTGATGCGAATTGAACGGTTTCCGTGCCGCCCCCCGCGCGCCGTGCCAACGGTCGGGCGACCGGCGGCGTCGGGCATCGCCGCCGATGGCGACCGCGGCGCACGCCTTTCTTCGCTGCGCGCAACATCGATGCGGACCGGGCCATGACGGGCACCGAGCGTCTTGCCGTGAAGCGACGCCCCGTCTATCTCGACCTGCTGCGGATCCGGCTGCCGTTGCCGGGCATCGTGTCGTTCCTGCACCGGGTGTCGGGCGCGCTGCTGTTCCTGTTTGGCATCCCGCTGCTGCTCGCCGGGACGGGCTCGAGCCTTGCATCCGCGGAGTCGTATGGGCAGCTCAAGTCGGCGCTCGCGCATCCGCTCGCGAAGCTCGTGCTGGTCGGATTCGTGTGGGCGTGCGTCCATCATTTCTGCGCCGGCATCCGGCATCTGCTCCTCGATCTGCACATCGGCGTCGACCTCGTTTCCGCGCGCCGATCGACTGCAGTCGTGGCCGTCCTGAGCGTCGCACTCACGCTGATCATCGGGGCGCGCCTGTGGTGAGCCGGCGCCAGGCGGTAGGGGCGCACTACGGCCTGCGCGACTGGCTGCTGCAGCGGCTGACCGCGATCGTCATGGCGGTCTACACGCTGCTGCTGCTCGGGGTGGCGCTGTGGCACGGAGGAATCGACTACGAGCTGTGGACCGCGCTGTTCGCCGGCGGCACGTTCAAGCTCGCGTCGTTCCTGTTCATGGCGGCGCTCGTCTACCACGCGTGGGTCGGCATGCGGAACATCTACATGGACTACATCAAGCCGGTGGCGCTGCGGCTTGCGCTGCAGACGGCGACGGTCGCCGCGCTGATCGCGTACATGGGCTGGACGATCCGGATCCTGTGGGGAGGCGCATGAAGGTCCCCGTGCGCAGGTTCGACGCCCTCGTGGTCGGTGCGGGGGGCGCCGGGATGCGCGCGTCGCTGCAGCTCGCCGAGGCGGGACTCTCGGTGGCCGTGCTCTCGAAGGTGTTCCCGACGCGATCGCACACGGTCGCCGCGCAGGGCGGCATCGGCGCCTCGCTGGGCAACATGTCCGAGGACAGCTGGCTCTGGCACATGTACGACACGATCAAGGGATCCGACTGGCTCGGAGACCAGGACGCCATCGAGTACATGTGCAGGATGGCGCCGCAGGTCGTCTACGAGCTCGAGCACTTCGGGATGCCGTTCGATCGAAACGCCGACGGCACGATCTATCAGCGCCCGTTCGGCGGACATTCGGCCAACTTCGGCGAGAAGGCGGTGCAGCGGGCGTGCGCCGCCGCCGACCGCACCGGCCACGCGCTGGTGCACACGCTGTACCAGCGCAATGTCCGCGCGCGGACGCAGTTCTTCGTCGAGTGGATGGCGCTCGACATCGTTCGCGACGCCGACGGCGACGTGCTCGGCGTCGTCGCGATGGAGATGGAGACCGGCGACGTGGTCGTCCTGCAGGCGAAGGCGACCATGTTCGCGACCGGCGGCGCCGGCCGCATCTTCGCCGCCTCCACCAACGCGTTCATCAACACCGGCGACGGACTGGGCATGGCGGCGCGCGCGGGGCTCCCGCTGCAGGACATGGAATTCTGGCAGTTCCATCCGACCGGCGTCGCGGGCGCGGGTGTGCTGATCACCGAGGGCGTGCGCGGCGAGGGCGGCATCCTGCTCAACTGCAACGGCGAACGGTTCATGGAGCGCTATGCGCCGAACCTGAAGGACCTCGCGTCGCGCGACGTCGTCAGCCGGTCGATGGACCAGGAGATCAAGGAGGGCCGCGGCTGCGGTCCGAACAGGGACTACGTGATGCTGAAGCTCGACCACCTCGGCCCCGACGTGATCCTGAAGCGCCTTCCGTCCATCCGCGAGATCGCGCTCAAGTTCGCGAACGTCGACTGCATCCGGGAGCCGATTCCGGTGGTGCCGACGATCCACTACCAGATGGGAGGGATCCCGACCAACATCCACGGGCAGGTCGTCGCGCCGAAGGACGGCGACCACAGCGCGGTCGTCAACGGCCTCTACGCGGTCGGCGAATGCGCCTGCGTGTCCGTGCACGGCGCCAACCGGCTCGGCACCAACTCGCTGCTCGATCTCCTCGTGTTCGGGCGCGCCGCAGGCAACCACATCGTCGAGCGGAACCTGAAGAACGCGGCGCACAGGCCGCTGCCGGCGGACGCGGCGGACGCCTCGCTCGCCCGCCTGGCGCGGCTCGACGGGGCGACCGGCGGCGAATCGGTGGCCGACGTCGCCTCCGACCTGCGCAAGGCGATGCAGGCGCACTGCGGCGTGTTCCGCAACCAGGAGCTGCTGTCGGAGGGTGTGCAAAGGGTGGCCGAGATCGAGGAGCGGGTGAAGCGCACGGCGATCAAGGACAGGAGCAGGACGTTCAACACCGCGCGGGTCGAGGCGCTCGAGCTCGACAACCTGATCGAGACCGCGAAGGCGACCGTCGTGTCGGCCGAGGCGCGGCGCGAGTCGCGCGGCGCGCAGGCGCGCAGCGACTATCCGAACCGCGACGACGTGACCTGGCTGAAGCACACGCTCTGGTACCGGGAGGGGAGTCGCCTCGGGTACCGGCCGGTTAATCTCAAGCCCGTGTCGGTGGACGCGTTTCCGCCGAAGGCGCGTACGTACTGACGCGGTGGCACGAACCGGAGCACGGGATGAAATTCCGCATCTACCGCTACGACCCCGGCAAGGACGCCAAGCCGCACCTCCAGGAGTACGACGTGGCGCTCGACCCGCACGACCGGATGCTGCTCGACGCGCTGATCCGCGTGAAGGCGGTCGACGACACCCTGTCCTTCCGGCGGAGCTGCCGCGAGGGCGTCTGCGGGTCGGACGCGATGAACATCAACGGCAAGAACGGCCTCGCCTGCATCACCAATCTGAACGATCTCACCGAGCCGGTCGAGCTGCGTCCGCTGCCGGGGCTGCCCGTGATCCGCGATCTCATCGTCGACATGAGCCAGTTCTTCAAGCAATACCACTCGATCACGCCGTACCTCGTCAACGATTCGCCGGCGCCCGAGAAGGAGCGGCTGCAGTCACCCGAGGACCGCGAGGAGCTCGACGGGCTCTACGAGTGCATTCTGTGTGCGTGCTGCTCGACGGCCTGCCCGTCGTTCTGGTGGAATCCGGACAAGTTCGTCGGCCCGGCCGGCCTGCTCGCCGCGTACAGGTTCATCGCGGACTCGCGCGACGAGGCGACGAACGGGCGCCTCGACAATCTCGAGGACCCCTACCGGCTCTTCCGATGCCACACGATCATGAACTGCGTCGATGTCTGTCCGAAGGGGCTCAACCCGACGCTCGCGATCGGCAAGATCAAGGAAATCATGATCAAGAGGGCGGTCTAGCGCCATCCGACCTGCGTGGAGCGAATCGATCCCATGCCTCCAATGCCGCCGCGCCCGCATCCGGTCCCGGCCGCGCCGGCCCCGGCCAGCCCGGACGGACGCCGCCTCGCGCGGCTGCGCTGGCGCTGCCGGCGCGGCATGCTGGAAAACGACCTCATTCTCGAACGGTTTCTCGCGGCGAGGGGTGCGGCGTTGACCGACGCCGAGCTGGCCGTGCTCGACCGTCTGCTCGACCTCGCCGACGACGAGCTCTGGGACCTGCTCGCCGGCCGCAGGGAACCGGAGGACGCGGCGATGCGCCCGCTGGTGACGGCATTGCGCGCCGCGTGACGGGCGAGCGCGCCGAGATGCATTGGTATTGATCCGAGGATACGGAAGCCGAGGAGGGGAAGACGAAGTCCGGGAGTCGCAACAGCATCGGCGCTGCCGCTGCCGTTGCCGTTGCCGCAAGAACAACCGTGGATGGAGCTGACATCATGACCGACAAGACCGCAAGTTTGACTTTTTCCGATGGTTCGCCGTCCGTCACGTTTCCGGTCCTCAATGGGAGCGTGGGACCGGAGGTGATCGACATCCGGACGTTGTACGGGAAGACCGGCAAGTTCACGTTCGACCCGGGCTTCCTCTCGACCGCGTCGTGCAACTCGACGATCACCTACATCGACGGCGACAAGGGCGAGCTCCTCTACCGCGGCTATCCGATCGAGGAGCTCGCGATCAAGTGCGACTTCATGGAGGTCTGCCACCTGCTGCTCTACGGTGAGCTGCCGAACCCGGCGCAGAAAAAGGAGTTCTCGGGCCGCGTGACCAAGCACACGATGGTCAACGAGCAGATGCAGGCTTTCCTGAGCGGCTTCCGCCGGGATTCCCATCCGATGGCGGTGATGACGGGGCTCGTCGGCGCGCTGTCGGCGTTCTATCCCGACTCGATCAACCTGCACGACGCGAACCAGCGCGACATCTCGGCCATCCGCCTGATCGCGAAGATGCCGACGCTGGTGGCGATGGCGTACAAGTACTCGGTCGGCCAGCCGTACATGTACCCGCGCAACGACCTCTCCTACGCCGCCAACTTCATGCGGATGATGTTCGCGACGCCGTGCGAGGACTACAAGTCGAACGACGTGCTGGTGCGCGCGATGGACCGGATCTTCACCCTCCACGCCGACCACGAGCAGAACGCGTCGACGTCGACGGTCCGTCTCTGCGCCTCGTCCGGCACCAACCCGTTCGCGGCGATCGCCGCCGGGGTCGCCTGCCTGTGGGGCCCCGCGCACGGCGGCGCCAACGAGGCCTGCCTCAGCATGCTGGGCGACATCCAGGCCAACGGCGGCGTCGCGAAGATCGGCGAGTTCATCACCAAGGTCAAGGACAAGAACAGCGCCGTCAAGCTGATGGGCTTCGGCCACCGCGTCTACAAGAACTACGACCCGCGCGCGAAGCTGATGCGCGAGAGCTGCCACGAGGTGCTGCAGGAGCTCGGGCTGCACGACGACCCGCTGTTCAAGCTGGCGATGGCGCTCGAGAAGATCGCGCTCGAGGACGACTACTTCGTGTCGCGCAAGCTGTACCCTAACGTCGATTACTACTCCGGGATCGTGCAGAAGGCGATCGGCATTCCGGTTCCGCTGTTCACGGCGATCTTCGCGCTGGCACGCACCGTCGGCTGGATCGCACAACTGAACGAGATGATCGCCGATCCGGAATACAAGATCGGCCGGCCGCGCCAGCTCTTCTCCGGCGCGACGCGGCGTTCGGTGAAATCGCTCGCGGAGCGGTGACGAGTAGGAGGGTGCGGGCCGAGCGGGCCGCGGCGCGGTGCGAGCGCGTGGGGTATTCAAGCTCGCGCCGCGCCGCGGCCCGCTCGACCGCTGTCGTGAGGACGGGGCGATGAGCAACCTGCAGGAACTCGAATCGACGAGCACGCTGTTCGGCGGCAACGCGCCGTTCATCGAGGAGCAGTACGAGCGGTACCTCGCGGATCCGGCCGCGGTCGCCCCGGACTGGCGCGCCTACTTCGACTCGCTGCGCGGCGGGGCGGCGGACGTCGCGCACGCGCCCGTGATCGAATCGTTCATCCAGCTCGCGAAGAGCCGGAAGGTCGCGGGCGCGATGGTCGACGCGTCGACGATGCACAAGCAGGTGCTGGTGCTGCAGATGATCGGCCGGTTTCGCACGCTGGGCATGTTCCATGCCGAGCTCGACCCGCTGCAGCGGCAGGAGAAGCCCTACCTCGCCGATCTCGACCTCGCCACCTATGGCTTCACCGCCGCCGACATGGACACCGAGTTCGACGTCGGCTCGTTCAAGGCCGGCCCGGAGCGGATGCGCCTCTCCGACCTCATCCAGGCGCTGAAGGACACCTACTGCCGCAGCTTCGGCGCCGAGTACATGTACATCCACGACACGGCGACCAAGCGCTTCGTGCAGCAGCGGCTGGAGCCGATCCGCTCGCGGCCGACGTATCCCGCCGAACAGCGCCGGCACATCCTCGAGCGGCTGACGGCCGCCGAGACGCTCGAGCGCTACCTGCACACCAAGTACGTCGGCCAAAAGCGCTTCTCGGGCGAGGGCGGCGAGACGATGACCCCGATGCTCGACCACCTGATCCAGATTGCCGGCGCCATCGGCGTGCAGGAGACGGTGATCGGCATGGCGCACCGCGGACGCCTCAACGTGCTCGTCAACACGCTGGGCAAGATGCCGGCCGACCTGTTCTCGGAGTTCGAGGGCAGGCACACGGAAGAGCTGCTCGCGGGGGACGTGAAATACCACCAGGGCTTCTCGTCCGACGTCGTGACGCCCGGCGGGCCCATGCATCTCACGCTTGCCTTCAACCCGTCGCACCTCGAGGCGGTCAATCCGGTCGTGGAAGGCTCCGTGCGCGCGCGCCAGCATCGCCGGGGCGACGAGAAGGGCGTGCAGGTCCTGCCCGTGCTGATCCATGGCGACGCGGCGGTGGCCGGCCAGGGCATCATGCAGGAAGTCCTGAATATGGCGCAGACGCGGGGCTACTACACGGGCGGAACGATCCACATCGTCGTCAACAACCAGATCGGGTTCACGACGTCCGATCCGCGCGACACGCGCGGCACGCTCTACTGCACGGACATCGCGAAGATGGCGGAGGCGCCGATCTTCCACGTCAACGGCGACGACCCGGAGGTGTGCCTGCTCGCGATGGAGATGGCGATGGCGTACCGGCAGCAGTTCCACCGCGACGTCTTCATCGACCTCGTGTGCTTTCGCCGGCTGGGCCACAACGAGGCCGACGAGCCGATGCTCACGCAGCCGCTCATGTACAAGCGGATCGGCCAGCACCCGGGGACGCGGAAGCTCTACGCGGACCGGCTGATCGAGGCCGGCGTCATCAAGCCCGAGGACGCCGTGGCGATGATCGCCACGTATCGCACGGCCATGGACCGTGGCCTGCACACGAACACGACGATCCTGGCGAACTACAAGGCGCCGCTGACCATCGACTGGGCGCCGTACCGGAACCGGAAGTGGACCGAGCCCGCCGACACGGCGGTGCCTCTCCCGGCGCTGAAGGCGCTCACGAAGAAGGTCACCGAGGTCCCGGACAGCTTCAAACTGCATCCGCGCGTCGCGCGGGTGCTGGCCGACCGCCGCGCGATGGGCGAGGGCAAGCTGCCGCTCGACTGGGGAATGGGCGAGACGCTCGCCTACGCGACGCTGCTGACCGACGGCTACGGCGTCCGCCTGTCCGGCCAGGACGTCGGGCGCGGCACCTTCTCGCACCGCCACGCGGTGCTGCACGACCAGAACCGCGAGAAGTGGGATTCCGGAAACTGGATTCCGCTCGAGCGCGTGACGGAGGGGCGGCCCGCGTTCGAGGTGATCGACTCGGTGCTGACGGAGAACGCGGTGCTCGGCTTCGAGTACGGGTACGCGACGTCCGACCCGAAGCGGCTCATCGTCTGGGAGGCGCAGTTCGGGGACTTCGCCAACGGGGCGCAGGTCGTCATCGACCAGTTCATCGCGGCGGGCGAAGCGAAATGGGGGCGCATCTGCGGGCTCGTGATGCTGCTGCCGCACGGCTACGAGGGCCAGGGCCCCGAGCATTCCTCGGCACGCCCCGAGCGCTACCTGCAGCTCTGCGCTGAGCACAACATGCAGGTGTGCGTGCCCACGACGCCCGCCCAGATCTTCCACCTGCTGCGGCGGCAGATGATCCGGCCTTACCGCCGGCCGCTGATCGTGATGAGCCCCAAGAGCCTGCTGCGGCACAAGGAGGCCGTGTCGGCGCTCGACGAGCTCGCGGCCGGGCAGTTCCTGAACGTGATCGGCGAGACGGAGAAGATCGCCGCGAAGATCGTGCGGCGCGTCATCGTCTGCGCGGGCAAGGTCTACTACGAGCTCGCCGCGTATCGCCGCGACCACGGGATCAAGGACATCGCGATCATCCGCATGGAGCAGCTCTATCCGTTCCCGCACGCCGACTTCAAGGCGGCGCTCGCGAAGTTCCCGCGCGCGACCGAGGTCGTCTGGTGTCAGGAGGAGCCGCAGAACCAGGGCGCGTGGTATCGGCTGCGCGCCTACTTCCGTGCCGACGCCCTGCCGAAGCAGGTCGTCGCGTACGCCGGCCGCCCGGTGTCGGCGTCCACGGCGGTCGGCTACATGTCGAAGCACCTCGAACGGCAGCAGCAGCTGGTCGCGGATGCGTTCGCACCTGACCTTTCCGAGGGCGAGATGCTCGTCGGCACCTGACAGGACGACTCCGAATGCGCGTCGAAGTCAAAGTTCCGCAACTCCCGGAGTCCGTCGCCGAGGGAACGCTGGTCGGCTGGCACAAGAAGGTCGGCCAGGCGGTCGCGCGCGACGAGAATCTGGTCGACGTCGAGACCGACAAGGTCGTGCTCGAACTGCCCGCCCCCGTTGCCGGGGTGCTGGTCGAGATCCGCAAGGCCGACGGGGCCGCGGTGGCCGGGCAGGAAGTGATCGCCGTGATCGATTCCGAGGCGGCGGCCGCGGCCGCCGTGCCGGTCGCGGCGGAACCCGTGGCGGCAGCTGCCGCGGCGGCGCCTTCTCCCGCGACGCCGGCGGCCGTGCTCCCCGCGGCGCGCAAGATGATGGCCGAGCAGGGGATGGCGGGCGCCGACGTGCCGGGCACCGGCCGGGGCGGCCGCGTCACCAAGGGCGACGTGATCGCCGCCGCGGGCGCCCCCCCCGCGCCAGCGACCGTCCCTGCCGCGCTGCCGCCGGTCGCGAGGCCGTCGCCCGCCGTGCCTGCCGCCTCGCTCCCGGCCGGTCTCTCCCGGCGACCCGAGCAGCGGGTGCCGATGTCCCGGCTGCGCCAGCGCGTCGCCGAGCGCCTCGTGCAGTCGCAGTCCACCGCCGCCATCCTGACCACGTTCAACGAGGTCAACATGCAGCCGGTGATCGAGCTGCGCAACCGGTACAAGGACCGCTTCGAGAAGGAGCACGGGGTGAAGCTTGGCTTCATGGGCTTCTTCGTGAAGGCGGTCGTGCACGCGCTGAAGAAGTTCCCGGCCGTCAACGCATCGATCGACGGCAACGACATCGTCTACCACGGCTATTTCGACATCGGCATCGCGGTCGGTAGCCCGCGCGGTCTCGTCGTGCCGATCATCCGCGACGCCGACCAGATGTCGATCGCGGAGATCGAGACGAAGATCGCCGATTTCGGCAAGCGCGCGCAGGAGGGCAAGCTCGGCGTCGACGAGCTGACCGGGGGCACGTACACGATCAGCAACGGCGGCGTGTTCGGCTCGATGCTTTCGACGCCGATCATCAACCCGCCGCAGTCGGCGATTCTCGGCGTCCACGCGACGAAGGACCGTGCGGTCGTGGAGAACGGGCAGATCGTCGTGCGGCCGATGAACTACCTCGCGCAGTCGTACGACCATCGGATCATCGACGGTCGCGAAGCCGTGCTGTCCCTCGTCGCGATCAAGGAAGCGCTCGAAGACCCTGCGCGGATGTTGCTCGACCTCTGATCTCCGGCCCCGCGGCCCACCCGGCCGGCGGCCCCGTCGCCGCGCGCCCGCCGTGCGCGCAACGACCCGGCGGCTTGAAGGCAATCTCGGCTCCCCCAGGAAGAACCATGGCCCAATCTTTCGATGTGATCGTGATCGGCGCCGGACCCGGCGGCTACATCGCGGCGATCCGCTGCGCACAGCTCGGCCTTGCGACCGCCTGCATCGACGACTGGACGCGGGCGGGCGGCAAGCCCGCGCCGGGCGGCACGTGCACCAACGTCGGCTGCATCCCGTCGAAGGCGCTGCTGCAGTCGTCCGAGCACTACGAGCACGCCGGGCACGCATTCGCCGACCACGGCATCGAGATCAAGGGCCTCGCGATCGACGTGAAGCGCATGCTCGCGCGGAAGGAGAAGGTCGTCGCGCAGAACAACGACGGCATCCTGTATCTGTTCAAGAAGAACAAGGTGGCGTTCTTCCACGGTCTCGGCTCGTTCGCCGGGGGGGGCGCCGACAGCGGATGGAGCGTGCGGGTCGACGGGGGGAAACCCGCCGAACTCGCCGCCAGGCACGTGATCGTGGCGACCGGCTCGAAGCCGCGCGCACTGCCGGGCGTCGCCATCGACAACGTGCGCGTGCTCGACAACGCGGGCGCGCTCGCCTTGACCGAGGTGCCGCGTCGGCTCGGCGTCGTGGGCGCCGGCGTGATCGGACTGGAGATGGGCAGCGTCTGGCGAAGGCTCGGCGCGCAGACGACGGTGCTCGAAGCGCTGCCGGAGTTTCTGGGGGCGGCCGACGAAGCCGTCGCCAAGGAGGCGAAACGGGTCTTCGCGAAGCAGGGGCTCGCCATTCATACCGGCATCAACATCGTCGCCGTCGCTGCCGGCGCGGCGGAGGTGGTCGTCGACTACACCGATGCGGCCGGAAAGCCGCAGCGGGCGGTCTTCGACCGGCTGATCGTCTCGATCGGCCGCGTGCCGCACACGGCGGGTCTCGATCCCGCCGCGGTCGGGTTGCGGCTCGACGAGCGCGGTTTCGTCGCCGTGGACGACGAGTGCCGGACGAACCTGCCGAACGTCTGGGCCGTCGGCGACGTCGTCCGCGGCCCGATGCTCGCGCACAAGGCCGAGGAGGAGGGCGTCGCGGTCGCCGAGCGCATCGCGGGCCAGCACGGGCACGTGGACTTCAACACCGTCCCGTGGGTCATCTACACGTCGCCGGAGATCGCCTGGGTCGGCAGGACGGAACAGCAGCTCAGGGCCGCGGGGATCGCGTACCGCGCCGGCAGCTTCCCGTTCTCGGCCAATGGCCGCGCGCGGGCGCTGGGCGACACGACCGGCTTCGTCAAGATCCTCGCCGACGCCGCGACGGACCGCATCCTTGGCATGCACGTCATCGGGCCCTTCGCGTCGGAGCTGATCGCGGAGGGCGTGGTGGCGATGGAATTCGGCGCGGCGAGCGAGGATCTCGCCC
>Ga0209048_10000401_pt1 | contig 46936 bp, 41 predicted proteins | sample FrelakmetCRP12CR_FD_187146 | JGI IMG/M metagenome (GOLD analysis project Ga0209048, IMG submission 187146) | Freshwater lake sediment microbial communities from the University of Notre Dame, USA, for methane emissions studies - CRP12 CR (SPAdes)... | ecosystem: Environmental > Aquatic >...
CGCTTGGTCAGGGGTTGATACTGGTGGTAAGCCCCACCATTGAACAATTGCGTGGCTGCCAGGTCCAAAATGCGCGTGCGTGCCCGCCCAGGTACAAGGTGTACGAAACCGAGCAAATCCTGGTTGGAATCACGGAAGCCCATCCCGCGCCCAATCCCTGATTCGAAGTAAGAAGCCGAACGCGATAAATTATAGGTGATCATCACCTGATATGCGTTCCAGATATTCACCATGCGGTTTGCATGCTCATCTGGTGTGTTCACTTGCAGGTTGTTCAGCAGTCCATCCCAGTAGCCCCGCAAAGCGTTAAAAGCGTTTTCAACGGAATCAGGTTGAAGATAACGTTTGATAATCGGCAAAACCGAGCGTTTGTTAATTGTCTGGGAATCAGGGGGATCAAACTTGGCGTCATCCGGGTTTTCGTGATACCCCAGGATAAAAATGATTATTTTCTGCTCCCCGGCTTTTAGCTGGACTTTGACCTGCTGAGCACCGATGGGCTGCCAGCCATGGGCAATCGAATTTGACATCTGACCTGATTCCACAGCAGACGGGGAATCCCAGCTTCGATATGCCCCCAGAAAGGCTTCGCGCTGGGTATCAAACCCGGCAATTGGCTCAGAACAAGCCAGATATGCAAAATGATTGCGCCGCTCTCGATACTCTGTCTTGTGATAGAGGATGCCATCCAAGACTTCAACTTCTCCGATGGAATAATTGCGTTGGAAATTGGTGGCATCGTCCAGGGCGTCCCATAAATTGAACTCCACGGCTGAGTAGACCGATAACTGTGCAGGCTCATCACGATGATTGGTAATGGTCAGTTCCCATATCTCAAGGTTTTCCCCCACCGGGACAAAAAACCGGGTGGAGGCTTCTATCCCGGCGAGTTTGGATCGGATAATGGTATATCCCATCCCATGACGGCATTCGTACTCATCCAGAGCAGTGCGAGTCGGCTGCCAGGATGGTGACCAAACTAAAGGTTTAGAGGATTGGTTGGGGAGGGTTTCGTCACGTAAATACAAGTAACGTCCACTCGAATCCAATGGCGCGTTGTTATAGCGATACCGGATCAAACGTCGCAAACGAGCGTCTTTGTAGAATGAATACCCACCTGCGGTATTGGATATGATGCCAAAATATGCTTCAGAACCCAGATAATTGATCCATGGAAGAGGCGTATCAGGCCGTTCGATCACATATTCGCGATTCTTGTCGTCAAAGTGGCCATAGCGCATAAAACCTCGATGAAGGCATGGATTATTCTTTCACGGCACCCAGGGCTATACCGCTGACAATGTACCTCGAGAAGAAGGCGTAGATGAGTATGATGGGTACAATAGTGATGGCAAGTCCTAAATAGATCGCGCCATATTCAGTTCGATACACATCCCCGCGTAGAGTTTGCACCAGCATCGGCAAGGTGTACTTCCCGATGGATGAGATCAATATGAACGGGGTGAAGAAGTTGTTCCAGGAAGCAATAAATGCAAAAATACCCGTGGTAACAGCTCCAGGAACTGCGAGAGGCATCATGATCATGTGAAAGATGCCCAATTCACCGGCGCCATCGATCCTGCCCGCATCGATCAGGTCCTGGATCAACATCGCCTCAAAATATTGCTTGCCAAAGAATACGGCGCCAGCGTTGGCGAGGAGTGGCAAAATGAGGGCCGCGTAATTATCCGTCAGCCCCATCTTGGACATGAACCGGTAGAATCCGATAATGGAAAGCTGCATGGGGATCATGACCAACACGATAATAAAGTTGGAGATTAGTTTTCTCCCTGGAAAGTTATAAACTACCAGACCATAGGCTGTCAGAAACGAGAAGTAAACCGTGACTGCCGTCGAAGCAACGGCAAGGAACAGGCTGTTGGCGAAGCCTCGCGGCATGTTAATACCTTTACTGACCAATAACCGGTAGTTTGAAATCAGGTGCGTACTGGGTAAAATACTAATTCCCTGTTGAATCTCTGTCGTTGAGCGGGTTGAATTCACGATCAATAGCCAGATGGGGGTAATCGTAATGATCAACAAGAGAATCAATAAGAGGTATACAAAAAAGCGCATTATAAATGTATTAATTTTATAGTTTTTTAACATGGCGGCTACCTCTCTATGTTCTTTTTTGAAAATAATTTTCTCTTTGGTTTACCGTCACCCATATCCCTCTCGCGCAGGAAATAGAAGATACCCAGGGCACAAATGCTGGTCATAAGGAAAACCATTACGCCAACCGAGGATGCCGCCCCAATATGTCCTTGACTGCTGGCAAACTTCATATACATAAGAATATTATTGGTTTGGATCGAACTGAGTGGTGAACCTCTGCCATCCGTCAACATGAATGGGATGTCAAACATCTGCATGCCGCCCACCAGTGATGTAACGAAGATAAAGATCAAAATGGGCCTTAAGAGCGGTAAGGTGATCCGCCTGAACATTTGCCAGACACTGGCGCCATCCACCATGGCGGCCTCATACAAATGAACGGGTATGGATGTCATGCCTGCCATGACGATGATGATCGTTTGCCCAAACCACAACCACCACTGGATGAAACTCACCAGTCCGCGCGTCACCCAGATATTCTCCAGAAATCGCATGGCTACGCTCAAGATTCCGGACCTGACCATTAATTGGTTCATAGGCCCGTAGTAGGCAAACATAGCATTAAACAAGGCCGCTACCGCAGCTGGCATCAGCAGGTTCGGCAAAAAGAATATCGCCCGCCATGTCCCGATTGCCTTGATCTTGAGCCTGGCACTTGTGAACAAAACAGATAATAACAAAGCGATGCCCATCTGCGGAATAAAATTCATCATCCAGATCAACCAGGTGTTCCCGATAGCTCTAATAAAAACAACATCGGCAAACAGGCGTTTGAAGTTATCCAACCAGATGAATCTGCTTTCACTTGACATCACGGTGGTATTGGTGAAGCTTAGACCTAAGGTATTAAGAACCGGGTATAAACCGAAGATCAGAAAGCCAATAATGAACGGCGCCAGAAACATATACCCGGTGTAGTTTCTCCTTAGCTTGGTTAGATTCATAATGCCTCCGTGTATGGTTAAAGCTGTGAACTTAAAACTTGGTGAAATATGGCTGGGAAACAGGGGTGGGTCAGTGTATCCCAAGTATACACTGACCCACTATCCTTTCCAAATCTATATTATTGTACAGGAGCGGCAGGAATGGTCAGATCGGGGAATTCGTTCCGAACTGCATCCAGCCATGTCTTCCACATCTGTGCTTCAGTCATGGTTCCACTGAGATAAGCGGCCAGCGGATCATTGAGGGCACGCTGAATGGCGTCATCAGAACCAGTCATCAGAGTACCATTGACGCTCGGGGCAGCCTTGGCAAAAGCTCCGTAGGAGTTCTCTCCGCCCAGGAAGGTGGCCAGGGTGGAATTATCGAAGCTGCTCGTGATCTTCTCGACCACAACCTGGCTGGAGACGAAGTCGCCTGCAGCTTGCTTTTGGTCATCGGGTGTGGCAGGATCGATGGCTTTCAGGTAAGCATTGGTGTAGACACCCGTAGCCCAGTTGGTAAGGTTCGTTTCGTCGAGGGCAACAAATTTGATAAATTCCTCAGCGAGAGCACTATTTGGGCTGCCTTTCAGCTCACCAACCCAGGTACCGCCCCACTGGTAGGACAACGGGCCGTTGATCATGGCCCAGTCACCGCCGGTGCCGGCTCCGCCAGACTTGGGAATAGAGTTGGGGCTCAAGACATAGGGCAGACCCCAGGTGGGCAGGAAGTAGCTGAAGACCTTCTTGGGAGTGCCATTGGCATCCACCAGAGTGTCATTCATGCCTGCAAACCAACCCTCAGTCCACTGCGTGGCGCCAGACTCATAGCCGTTGTCGCGCATCAGCTTGGCGAAGTGAACATAGTTTACGACCGCCGGGTCGATGACCAAGGCATTATTAACGATCCAGGGCTGGGCGCGGTTGGACAGGAAGGGGGTGAACAATTCACCGGCAGTTCCGACCGTGTAGTAGTCACCGGTACCGCAGGCTTTGATCTTGGCAGCAACGTCAACGAATTTGGTCGTGTCTGAAACCATGGCCTGAACCTGGACCGGGTCATCGGTACCAAGACACTGTTTCGCAATGCTGCGTCTATAGAAGAAAGCTCCCGGGGTGGCCTGGTAAGAGAAGGCTTTTGCCACGCCTTTGAACGTTCCAACCTGAACAACGTTTGGATAAGTCTTGAGGGTTTTGGTCAGGGGAACCAGCGAGTTCAGGTTGGCCAACAGGTCGGACTCAACCCACTCTTTCACAAAAGCCGCTTCCAAAGCAACCACATCCGGTGAATCAGCGGTCCCAGCTGCTGCTTTCACCTTGGTCTGGTATTCACCGTTTGTCATCGGGATCATGGTGTATACAACTTTCACACCAGGGTGCACGCCTTCAAACGCAATCGCCATGGTCTTAATTTCATTGGTGAAGGACCAAACATTAAGGGTCCCGGTTAATTCCTTTGGCTTGGCCGGGCCGCAGCCAGCGATGAGCATGCTGGCAATAACCAACAGGCTCAAGGTAATTAAAATTGACTTACGCATGTTTCTTCTCCTTATAGTTTGTAATGGATACTATTGTTCTTGTGTGGAGAAAACCTCCGCACAATTTCGCAGGTCTTCCATGGTCTAACAGGATCACCGGAAAGCCTGCTTTTTGATTTCATTTATACAGTGAATCACCTCCTTCTCCATATTTTCTAATATCTAAACCGGAAAGCGTAAAAAATACAGTGACCTTACCGGTCGCTGGTCGCTATAATGCTCTCAGTCAATGCCCGACAAGAATTGCGCTCCACCAATTTTGTTTGCATCATATGTATTTGCTTACCAAGGGGTTCATGATTGATCAACTTGATAAGCATCTGGATGGCAATATAACCCATATCAGCCAGGAATTGATCAATAGTTGTTAGGCCCAGGTACTTGGCCTCAGATATATTGTCAAATCCCACGACTGACAAATCATCCGGGATGCGTCGTCCCAATTTCTCAGCTGCCTGAAACACGCCTATCGCTGACTGGTCATTGGCAGCAAAAATCGCAGTAGGTGGATCATCCAATGAAAGTAATTGGAGAGCGCACTTTTGGCCTGTAGGTGTGGAGAAATCACCTTGAACAATCATTGCATCATCCGGCAATATTCCGGCATTCTTAAGAGCATCCTGATACCCATTTAATCGCTGTATCGCGCTTCCTATTTCCGGTCGACCACAGATAAAACCAACACGCTGATGACCAAGCCTCAAAAGATAATTTGTTGCTTCTAAAGCACCCTGATAGTTCGTACCCTGTACAGATGGGTAGTTAGGATTGATCACATGAGGATCTACCGCGACGATGGGAGCATCTGTAACAAAGTCTGCGACTGAAGATGCAACAATGATCACGCCATCAGTTATGGAATTATTCAGGAGAGAAACATAATGCTGTTCATGTGAAGCTGTACCGTTCTTTTGAAAATCCCCCGTTGTGTAGAGTAATAAATCATAACTCGTATCTGCAATTGCCTGATTGATGCCCTTCATAATTTCAATTGCATACGGGAATCCGATGTCTGGCACCACAAGCCCAATCAAATTTTTCTTGAAACTGCGCATACTTCGCGCCGCCAGATTCGAGGTGTATCCCATTTCGTCAATGACTGCCTGGATGCGATCCTGGGTATCGCTCGCGACATCAACTTTCGCGTTGAGCACGCGTGAAACTGTGGAAATAGATACACCCGCCGCTTTGGCTACTTGTTGAATGGTGACTGAGCGTTTTTTTGCTGGCATGTCAAAATCTAGATAATTTGGGTAGGTTTTCGGTATCATTACCGGCAACGTTACCGGTAATGATATTATTGCACAAAAAATACATAATGTCAACATATTTTAAGGTTTGTTGTTCAATTTATTTTTCGAGCCGGAGGTATATTGGAAGGAGCGTTTTTGAAAAGGAGTTGAAATCCTTCCATAGGTAGCGCACTTTTTCCCCGGGTGTCAGATACCTATGGGTGATGCAGGTTTTACTTACAGAGGCAAAGTATAAATTGAACAATTCCTTACTAATTTTCTTACCTCCAGGCAAAACCATCAATGAGTACGGTTATAAGCAGCCTTAAAGAAGCTTGTTGGATGGCAAACGTTTTTTCCATCCCGCCATATAATATAAATATCCAGAAATAATGCCGGTCATCTTTTGGAGTTATGCAGCCCAGTACACCTAAATTTTTAGCGGCAACAGGGTGTATCCGCAAATAAACGTTAAGCTTGGATAATTGAACTGGAGGATTATTTATGCAGTACCGAGAACTGGGACGCACAGGGTGGAAGGTTTCTGCGGTGAGTTTTGGGGCGTGGGCCATTGGTGGGACTTGGGGACCGGTCAAAGATTCCGAATCATTAGCTGCGTTACACCGGGCAGTGGAACTTGGAGTCAATTTCTTTGATACCGCCGATGTTTATGGCGACGGTCGCAGCGAACGGCTTTTAGCGAAACTGCGCCGCCAGCACAGTGAAACCATCCATATAGCCACCAAGGTTGGACGGCGATTAGATCCACACCTCGCGGCAGGCTACAATCGAGAAAACCTCACAACCTTTGTAGAGCGCAGCCTAAAGAACCTGGATACAGATGCCCTCGACTTACTGCAACTCCACTGCCCACCTACCCAGGTCTACTATATGCCAGAGGTCTTTGGCATACTCGATGACCTGCTCAAATCGGGCAAACTCCGCTATTACGGTGTGAGTGTTGAAAAGGTGGAAGAAGCTCTCAAGGCAATTGAGTACCCCAATGTACAAAGCGTGCAAATCATTTTCAATATGTTCCGTCATCGACCCGCCGAGCTTTTATTTGAGCAAGCCAGGATGCGTAAAGTGGGTATCCTGGCGCGCGTGCCGCTGGCTTCCGGGATGCTCACGGGCAAGCTAAAACCAGATAACACCTTCGCGCCTGACGACCATCGAACATTCAACCGCAATGGTGCGGCATTTGACCGGGGTGAAACTTTCTCCGGCGTTGATTATGGAGTTGGCATGCAAGCAGTTGATGAACTAAAGGCCATCTGCCCGGTGGGGATGAGTATGGTGCAATTTGCCTTGCGTTGGATATTGATGTTCGAGGCTGTCACATGCGCCATTCCCGGCGCGAAGAATCCGTCGCAGGCAGAGGAGAACTTCACAGCTGCAGATCTGGCTCCCCTCTCAGTGGAGGTTATTGCCCAAGTACGCTCCATCTATGACCGTCACATCCGTAAACTAGTACACAATTACTGGTAAATATATTCCGCTGTGAGGCACCTTGCCAGGAGCGGGAGCGGTATGTTACGCATGTGTGTATCTAATATTATTTTATTCGTTTCATAGGAAAATAAAAAGCCACCGCGGTTTGCGATGGCATTTGGGTATTTGGACTGAATCACAGTTTGCCAATATCCGAGAAGAAAGCCCTGGCATTGAGATAGCGTTCGCGAGTGACGAGATACCAGGCACGGATTATTTGCCCATACATGCGGACCTTCCAGTACGTCCCAAACCAGAATCCCCGCCTCGAACTCGATTCGCTGCTCGGATGCCAGACACCCTTCAATGTGACGACCCGTTTTCGATAACCTTTCTGGCGGGCTGCCATGGTAAGGGCGACTTCGAAGCCGTACCCGGCGGAAGCCTCGCGCGAAACATACTTAAGCAGTTCAGCGCGCAAGCCGCGCTGACCCGTCAGGAAGGGAGTGAGCCAGTGGGAGAAATCGGTGCTGAAATGACCGCCCCGGAACAAGCCGAGAGTCATATCGGCGCGATGGTTGATGACGGGATCCAGTAGGGCCTGGATATGGTCGGGGGTTAGGTTCTTGAGATCGGCGTCCAAAAGAAGAAGGATTGGCGCGCTTGTGAAAGCCCAGCCGTTGAAAATAGCCTGCCCCTTGCCGCTGTTCTTTTCATGTTGGATCACCCGGAATCGCTTGTCCATCGAAGCGGCTTGCCGTAAAACTTCGACAGTTCCGTCTGACGAGCCATCGTCGACAAGAATGACCTCGTCGAGAAGGGTGGTGGCATGTAATACTTCGAGAACACCAGCAACGTTTTTCTCTTCGTTGAAAATGGGGACAATGGCGGCGATAAGAGGCTTGTTTTGGTGGTTATAAAGTGAAGTCATAAGCAACCCTTCTCTTAGAGTATACCATCTGAAAGTGAAAAAGACATTAGATTGAAAGTAAGGGGTTACCGAGGGGCAAATCTGAAGCGCCTTACGTGATGGGGAGTTTCAGTGTGTGACCCACCTTCGTTTTTGAGTATAATTCGTCCATTCCTTACCTCAACGGAGCCAAAATGACCCAGAAACCCACCGGCGCACAAATCCGCCAGACCTTTATTGATTTCTTTGTTGAGCACAAGCATACTTTCGTCCCGTCCGCTTCGCTCGTACCGGGAGGAGATTCTACACTTCTATTTACGAATGCAGGCATGGTTCAGTTTAAGGATGTTTTCCTGGGTACGGATAAACGTCCCTACACCCGCGCAGTTGATTCACAGAAAGTCTTGCGCGTGGCTGGCAAGCACAATGACCTTGATGAAGTCGGCCGTGATGATACCCATCATACCTTTTTCGAAATGCTCGGCAACTGGTCGTTCGGCGATTATTACAAAAAAGAAGCCATCACCTGGGCATGGCAATTGCTGACCGATGTCTGGGGCCTGCCAAAAGACCGGATATACGCCACCTGTTTCAAGGACGACAAGGGCAACATTCCTACCGACCAAGAAGCCGCCGAGATCTGGAAGCAGCAGCCCGGCTTCGATCCATCGCATGTCCTGTTCTTCGGGCGCAAGGAGAACTTTTGGGAGATGGCTGAGACTGGTCCCTGCGGGCCGTGTTCGGAGATCCACTTCGACCGGGGCGAGGAATTCGACAACCTGGCAGGGAAACCGCACAGATGCGTAGTAAACGGTGAATGCCAGCGCTATCTTGAACTGTGGAACAACGTTTTTATTCAATACAATCGGATCGACAAGGACACGCTCGAATTACTGCCTGCCAAGCACGTGGATACCGGGATGGGCTTCGAACGCATGGTCTCTGTCTTGCAGGGCGTGGACTCGGACTACAAAATTGACCTGTTCCAGGGTGTGTTGGAGGTTGTGCGTTCCCTGACCGGTGACAGCGAAGAAGCAATGCTTGCCAACTTCACCCCCTATCGAGTCATTGCTGACCATGTGCGCGCGGCGGCGTTCCTGATTGCCGACGGTGTAGTGCCCGGCAATGTTGGGCGCAACTACATTTGCCGTATGATCATCCGCCGGGCAGCCCGTTTCGGGACGAAACTCGGATTGCATGAACCTTTCCTGGCGAAAGCTGCCGAGGCGATTGTCGCCGCTTACGGTGATTTCTACCCGGAACTGGCTAAGAGCCGGGAGACCATCCTCGACAACCTGACACGAGAGGAAGTCCGCTTTGCGCGCACGGTTGAATCCGGAACAGCCTATTTGCAAGGTATGCTGGACGAGTTGCAGAAGTCTGGGGGCAAGATGCTGGATGGTCAGAAGGTCTTTGACTTGTATGCCACCTACGGCCTGCCGTTGGAGATCGCCCGTGATATTGCTCGCGAGCAGGGTCTAAATGTGGATGAAGAGGGTTTCCACATTGCGATGGACGGGCATCGTCTTGCCTCGGGCGGCGGGAAAGCCATGGGCAAGATGAGCGGTGAGGACGCTGAGTTCTACAACGGGATCATGAAAAAGCTCCAGAAAACAGGCAAACTGGATAAGGAGGGGGTGGCATATAACCCATATGAGTGGATGCAGGTCGAGGGCCCGTTGCTGGCGCTGGCAGCAAATGGACAGAACCTCACCGAAGCTGGGGCCGGGGACCGGGTTGAAGTTTTGTTACCGAAGACCGGGTTCTACATCGAATCTGGCGGGCAGGTGTCAGACATGGGAGTGATCAGCGCCAAAGATGGTTCCTGGGAGATCGAAGTGGCTGAGATGCGCAAACCCTCAGTGGGCGCGATCATCCACGTGGGCGAGGTGGTTTTTGGACATCCAAAAGCAGGGGATGCGGCAACCGCCACTGTGGATGCAGCCCGCCGTCACGATATCCGCCGCAACCACACCGCCACCCACCTCCTGCACGCCGCGCTCCATCGGGTGCTGGGCGATAATGCCCGCCAGGCGGGTTCGTCGGTAACCCCCGATCGTTTCCGCTTCGACTTCAACCATCCCGAAGCTATGACATCCGAGCAGGTGGAGCGCGTTGAGAAATTGGTTAATGAGGCCGTCGCGGCAGATTATCCGGTGAGACCGGTGGTCAAGTCGCGCGACCAGGCGGTGGCTGAAGGGGCCATGGCACTCTTCGGCGAAAAATATGGCGACACGGTGCGGACCATCACCATCGGTGATAACTATTCCTACGAACTGTGCGGCGGGACGCACCTCGACCGGACCTCGGATGTGGGCGCGTTCCTCATCGTTTCCGAGAGTTCCGCAGCCGCGGGTGTGCGCCGCATTGAGGCTGTGACCGGGCGTGGGGCGTACGAAATGATTGCGAAGCGCTTCAAGATGATCAAGCAGGTTGCCGGCGCGCTGAAATCCGCTGTGGATGAAGTGCCGCAAAAAGCCGAACTGATGCAGGACGAACTGGCCATGGTCAGGAAACAAATAGCCGCGCTCAAAACCGAACTGGCACTCTCCGGTTTCAACACGCAGATGGACAATCCGCAGAAGGTCAAGGATGTGAGCCTGCTGGCGTTGGAACTCCCTGAGGCAGACAAGGACACGCTCGGCAGGCTGGCTGACAAATTCCGCGAACGGTATCCACAAAACGGGGTGTGCGTGGTGGCAACAGTCTCCGGGGAGCAGGTGATCGTCATGGCGACTGTAACCCAGGATTTGATCAAGAAGGGCATCAAAGCCGGGGACCTGGTCGGACATGTCTCGCGGCAACTCGGCGCGGGCGGGGGCGGTGCACCGCACCTGGCCTTCGGCGGTGGCAAGGATATTGACAAACTGCCCGAGGCGTTGGGGAGCGTGCGGTCGTGGGTGGAAGAGATAATTAAATAACCCGGCAAGGGCGACCAGTTGGTCGCTCTTGTATTTAATCGGGCTGCATCCAAACGGCCCGATTATGTTTTAACCACCAACAATTCCTCAGGGAGAGGAGATTGCAAGATAGATATACTATTCTGGACGCTGATCGGTTTTCTTTTAGGGGGTTCCTAATCGTGCAAAAGACCGCCTGCTGGACCGGGTTGCCATGCGCTGGCTCTAATTTTTAACCTTCACCATTCGACGTTATAATGGGGGACGATGAAGACTCAGGTCATCAAACTGGATTCACTTGACGATGTGACCTCCGTGCGGGATAAGATGTCGTGGGCCAAGACTGAGCGCATCTTGCTGGTTTTCCCGCCTCGCTCCCGCATCCTGGCACGAACCCTGGACCTGCGACTGCTCCAGCGGCATGCTTCCACGCTGGGAGCGCAACTCGCCATTGTTTCCCGCTCAGACGACCTGCGTGGTACTGCAGAAGAATTAAACATTCCGGCTTTCACCAGAACTGCCTCTGCCCAGCGCAAGGCTTGGGAAAGAGAAAAAGCCCTGGGAAGACCCAGCCGCCGCTTTGAGCGTCCCGACCTGCGCAAGATGCGCCGCGAAGTATTTCCTCCCGAGGCTCGCTGGAGGTCCCTTTCAGGTTTTCGCTTATTGTTTTTCAGCCTGGCAGTCCTGGCAATTCTGGCCGTTCTTTCGCTTTTCATTCCCTCCGCCACCATCCAACTAAACCCTGCGACCCGAATGCAAAGCCTGACGTTTAGCATCAGCGCCAGCCCTAACGTGACCAACGTCAATCTGGGCGGGAGCCTCCCGGCGCGATTGACCTCGGTGATCGTCGAACACAGTAAGTCAGCCCAAGCTACCGGCCGGGTCAGCATCCCAGATGCCCAGGCGCAGGGCCTGGTGCAATTCCGCAACCTGACCACCGCACTGGCTGGCATCCCATCCGGGACGGTTGTCAGTACCCAAACCAGTCCGCCAGTCCGGTTTGCCACGACGATGGATGCGGTCGTTGCCGCGGGTATCGACAAGACAGTGGATGTTCCTGTCCAGGCGGTCGAGGCTGGTTCCACCGGTAACCTGCCCGCAGGAATGCTGATTGCCATCGAAGGTGACCTGGGCACCAGCCTGGCTGTTTCAAACCCCGACCCAACCGCGGGCGGCACGGACCGAACAGCCGCAATCCAGACTGCTGCAGACCGGTTACATATCCATCAGGCATTGCTGGCTGAACTTCTCGAAGAGTGCAAAACAAGCCTTCAGAAAACGCTCTCCCCCGGGGATATATTTTTTCCGGATACCCTGGCTGTTTCTCAGATCCTTTCAGACACCTATTTCCCCGCCGAGGGGCAGAGTGGTGATACGCTCTCGCTGACAATACGCCTGAAATGCCAGGCACAATACGCCTCGCTGACGGATGTCAATGCCCTGGCTGAAATGTCGATGGATGCAAACCTGCCGGAGGGTTTTGCTACCGCTTCCAATGAACTGACAAGACAGCCTGCCAGCATCCCCGTGACGGAGGCAGACGGGATAACTCATTGGGATATGCAGGCGCAACGGTTTCTGCGCGCCCAGCTGAACCCGCTGACTGCCGTGCAATTGTCTGTTGGTCGCAGGCCAGCCAAAGCTGTTCTACGGTTGAACGAATCCCTGCTTCTGGCAGAGGCACCGGTCATCCAGGTCAAACCCGACTGGTGGCCCTGGCTGCCGGTCATCCCGTTTCGGATCATTGTTTTCACTGGCGATTGATGAGAATACTGGCTGTAGATCCCGGTTCCAAACGCATCGGGCTCGCCATCAGCGATTCGACCGGCACAATCGCCAACCCGCTGACGGTGCTCAACCACGTTGCCCGCCTGCTGGATGCCGCAGCAGTGGCGGAACTTGCAAAAACCAATAATGCCGGTCTCATCGTAATCGGGCAGTCGCTCGACGATGACGGACATCCCACGTTTGAAGGCCGCCGTACCGGGCGCTTTGCCGAAGCCCTGAAAACCCAGACCGACCTCCCGGTGGTTTTCTGGGATGAATCGTTCACAACGCAAGATGCGCGTGCTGCCCGCATCGCAATGGGTGTTTCACGGAAGAACCGTCTTGGGCACCTGGACTCTATCGCTGCCACCGTGCTCCTGCAATCCTACCTCGACGCCAATCATCAATAATGAAACATCGCAATTCCTGCCTTCTTTGGATGCTACTGCTGATCATGCTGGTCGCCCTCAGCCTGGTGGCGGTAGCTGTTTTCGTCCCGCAGGCAGCCCGGCAGTCTTTTGGGGAGCCCAGCCCAGCTCTCAATGCCTGGCAGCGTTTTCGTTACGGCTATGAATTAGTCCTGAATGCAGGAAATTTAACCCAACCTCGCGATCCTTCCGGAGCAGAGCAATTGTTCCTCATCCAACCTGGCGAAAGCGTAGTTTCCATCTCAATCCGGCTGGAACAGACTGGCCTTATACGCAGCGCCAGCACCTTCCGTACATACCTGCTCTGGACCGGGCTGGATACCGTCATCCAAAGTGGCACATATCGCCTCAACCCGGGGCAGACCGGGTTTGACATCGCCCAGATATTAAAATCCAATTCCCTGACCGAGGTGACTTTCACTTTACTACCCGGCTGGCGGATGGAAGAAATTGCAGCGACACTCCCGACCTCCGGACTGGAATTCACGCAGGAAGCATTTCTAGCCACAGCCAATGCCCCGGCGATCTCACAGGACTTGATCCCTGCTGGTGCGTCTGCTGAAGGTTTTCTTTACCCGGGCACTTACAGCCTGCCTCGTACAACGACCACCGACCAATTGGTTTCCATCCTTTTACAAAGTTTTAGATCCCATCTCCCAACTGAAATCCTGGCTGCATATACCAACCATGGGCTGACACTCTATCAGGCGGTGACATTGGCATCCGTCATCCAGCGGGAGGCGATGGTCGAGGATGAAATGGCAACCATTGCATCGGTCTTTTATAACCGACTGGCAATCGGCATGAAATTACAGACCGACCCGACCGTCCAGTACGCCCTTGGATACAACGCAGTCCAGGGCACCTGGTGGACAAATCCGCTAAGTGTGGACGATTTGCATTTCGATTCCCCCTACAACACTTACCTTTATCCCGGCCTGCCGCCTGGACCGATCTCCAATCCCGGCCTGGCCGCGCTGGAGGCAGTGGCTAATCCCGCCCAGACCACTTACTATTTTTTCCAGGCGCGCTGCGACGGATCTGGCCTGCACAACTTTGCCGAGACATTTGAACAGCACCAGCAGAATAATTGTCCGTAGGTGTGTCTATGTGAGGCGTGAAAGGGGGGTTAGGTGATGCTGGTATTGGAGAGGATATGTTTCTCCAAATGATCAATGACCACCTTTTGCTCATCTATGAGGGATCTGACCAGATCACCGATCGTGACAATCCCGATAAGGCGCTCTCCATCCATAACAGGCAGATGGCGGACATGTTTGGCGGACATTAATGCCAGACCCTGTTCGACCGTATTATCCGGTTCAATAAAGATGGGCGGCGATGACATGATCTCACTGACCAGCAAGTTCTTTGAACTCTTGCCTTGCAGAATCACCTTGCGGGCATAATCCCGTTCAGAAAATACCCCGACCAGGGTTTTACCGTTCACTACCAATAACGCCCCCACATCTTTTTCGGCCATGACTTGCAGTGCATCATAAACGGCTGTTGCGGGGGTTATCGTCCAGGTCTTTCGCCCCTTTTTATTCAGGATTTGACGGATTGTTTTCATAGCGCCTCCATAAAATCAGAGATTCCCAGAGAATATAACAGAGGACCATGATTCGTTACGGAAAAAGCGATTGCTTAAAGATGTTATTTACGAAATGCTTGGCTAATTGTAGCATCAAACCCTTTGAATCTCATTGCCCTTTTCATTTAAAACATGGAGAACGGGATTCTCATGTTCATGGGATTGCTTGAATAAACACCGGCGTTACGCCCAGCTTGAAGGTCAGGGCTCCGCGGATGGAATGGATGGTTTGAGTCTCTGGCGTAGTCTGGCCGATTGTGGTGGGTATGAGAGTCAGGAGAGCGGAGGCGGCATCGAATGGTAGACTGACCGTCACGGATGGCGGTGTTTCACCGGGGAGATAGAGAGCGCGATCGTCGTACCACAGCACCCAAATGGGGGCAGAGGGAGTCTCGAAGCGATAGGACCAGATATCCTCTCCCAGATTGAGTTGTTGGACAGTAGTGAACTGACCGATCTTTTCAGCAATGAGTGTCAGAGCGTACCAGGCCGGGCGCAGGCCTCCGGCGCGGCGGGCTTTGCTCCAGTCCTGCCCATTGAAGGGCAGGTTTCCTCCAGGTTTTTGGTTTGTTATCGTGGTGTCGGTTAGGCCCATGAACATCGAAGCTCCAAGCATTGGCACAGCGGCTTTATCCACGCTGGAAATGCCGGTCTTCCAGTCCTCCAGGTTCCCGATATTGATGCCGCGCAGTCCCTGGCTGGCCGAAGCGACTATCTTCCTGGTCAGTCCGATGGCTGTTTGAGCATACAGCCAGGCTTGATCGGTAACGTGATCCGGTAGAGATGGATCAGCAACAGCCTGAAGAAGTTTTACCACCACATCGCGAGTTTCCTGCGTGACCGGGGCAAATGGGGAGGGCGGAACGAAACCACCAAAACCAACCAGCCCGGACATCGGGAATGCATCCCCAATCCAGATGGGCTTTTCGCCGCAGCCGTTGGCCTGCAACTCCTGGCGAATCCAGGCAGCTGTTAGAGGAATTTCGGTATAGTTTCCAAGAGAGTGGAAATCCACCATGTCATATGCGTCGCAAGCAGCCAGGATGGCCCGAATTTCTGGGACACTTTTCCGCATGTAGTCTGCATTTCGTTCAAGATGCTGTTGAATTTCAACCGGGGTAGGGTTGCCATCAAAGATGTCAGCCATGAGCAGGGCCACCAAAAGGACCTTGGCTTCTGGATCAGCCACTTTGATGGCAGGATAGGCAATCCGCAGGAGGCGGATATATTCTTCTGAAGTGCCGGGCCAATAACCAGTGAACTCGCGCTCGATGCCGTAATCGTGGATGGGATAAAGCAGGCCGGGCATGTCGTCCACGCCGTCATGGTCATAACGCTCGACAACCGCGGTCACATAGGCCGCGTAATCATCCAGATATTCATCTTTTGGGAATGGATCGCCCTGACTGCCGAGAGACGGTTGGACTGATGACGCCCATGGAGAGAGCGCGGCCAGATCCATTTGCAGGCCGGTGAAGCCAGCCTGCTGGTATTCCAGCACCAGTGTGTCGAGCGGCCCCCACTGGTATTGACCGGGTTTCGGCTCGATATTGCCCCAGACAACGAAGGCATCCTGGAGTTTGGCATACCTGACACCGGCACTTGCATAGGTTTGTGCGACGCCCAAAATGGCATACTCAACGGAAATGGTGAAGGCAGGGTTGGATACCGGACCATTATTATCCGGCGAGCCGGTGGGCCGGGATGTGGGTGGCGCGGATGTTCCGCAGGCAAGTGTTGCCAGGATGAGGGCCAGCATGGGAAAGGCGAGATGTCTCATCGGGCACCTCCTTGTTTCAGGATAAGGAACACCGAATGCCCGTCGAAGCGGTGGATAAAGGGGGCGGCTTTCATAAAACCATTTCGACCACTGAAGCCGTGGCTACGGAATTTTCCTGAACGAATCCCAGATTTCCAACGCCGGTTTGGGCGTGCGGTCAGACCTGGTCAGGCCGACAGAAGCAAACATGCCGAGGGTGTTGAGGTCCTTACTTTGACCGTTCTGGTTCATGATGCGGGCGTAGGACTGCACGTCGAAGTCATTGATGAGCAGATAAATCCAGAAGGCTAACCGGTCACCTCCAATCTGGGAGTGAATGGCGTTCAAATAGTCCACCTGCGATTGTGGGTCACCGGGAAATGAACCGACCGGCTCGGAGGTGTACCCGCCCTCTGCAACAGCCAGCGGTTTCGAGGTATGGGTGAGCAGAGGAGAGTAGTAATCGGCAGGAATGTCCGCGCCGGAGGGGAAAATCACGAATGGATAAGAGGAGATGACCCACAGGTCCAGGTTAGGCTCGAATTGTTCCACCTGGCTCCAGTTCACCGCATACGGCTCACCTTGCGCTACTGACGGCATCAGGTTGTTGAGTTCCTCCCATTGGAAAGTGACGAATATGCGGGTCTCCGGCGCTTCAGCCTTGACCAGCATGTAGACTTCGTTGTAGAGACTCAAGTAGTTGGGGAAATCTTCGGGGTGGGTGTCGTTGTAGGTATTGATCTCGGAAGCCAGTCCAAGGTATTTTGGATGGAATTCGCGCACAATCCGCAGAGTGTAGTTCCTAAATGCGGAGCGTACCTGCGGGTTGGCGAAACTGGCCTCCCAGCCTGTGGGCAGCCCCTGAAATTCACGCCGGTTCAGCCCGTTGAGCGGGTCTACAACGAAGATGACTTCCAGTCCGTTCTGGTGGGCCAGGATGTACTGGTTATGAATGTCGGTGATGGCCTGCGATTTAGCGTCAACGCTGGCGACGAATTCCTCCCACGGGATGTTCTGCTGGAGCAGAACCACATCCCCATGCTGGCCGATGGCTTTATAAGTGTCTATGACGCTTTGGGTTGTGATTTTTGGAGGGGATGGGAAAAAACCGTAGACGGTGCGGCCCAAATCGAAGGGCGAAGATTGAAGGGTAGGAATTGGGCCAGGTGTGCCCTGGAAAGCGTCCCAGATAGGGGGTGACCCGCAAGCCAGGGTCGCCAGGATGATGGCCAGCATGGGAAAGGCAAAATGTTTCAATTGACACCTCCAGGTGGGGAAAAGTTTTCTCTCCTGGCATAAGAAAGAGACCGCCGGGCGACGGCGGTCAAGGCGGCGATCAGGGTGCGGGTGTGGGCGGTGTAACGGGAACATCCGTTCTGTTTTTTGGGCGGATAAAGTATGACCCAATCCAGGCTGCCAGACCGAATGCAAGTAAAATAGCGGCTGGAAGGACCATCCCTCCTGTAAGGGAGTGAACGATGGAGCGGACCAATCCCAGACCGATGGCGGCTATATCGGGTGGGATAAAGACTGGAATTCGGGGAATAACATACACGGTCCATACGGTGTTCAAAACGGGAAGTGCTGAAAGTCCCAGACCGAGTGCAATGAATCCGGGAATGAAGATGGGAATGCCCCACCAGAGCATCCAACTTTTAATAGAGCGCACAGCGAATAACGTGATCAGCAGCAGGAATGCCAGCGGTACCAGCGGGCTCAGGCGTATGAACAGGCGAACCGTGCGGATGGTTGAAATCGGGTCTGCACCAAAGGGACCGCTGCCCGGACTAGGGGAGCCGGCTGCCGGAGGTTTAATAAGCACAGCTTTATCTGGAATCCCCGTTAAGGCTGATTTCAATTGTTCCTGTAATTGTGAGACCAGGGTGGGGAGCTTATCTACGGGAGGCTTGCAAAAAACCATGCCGCCGTTGCTCGTTCCGCTGTTGATTTGTGCCAGTTCTTGCTCAGTACAGGCTGGTTGAGCGTTTATCAGTTGCGTGATGAGATCTTTACCCGCCTGACCCGTCAGTCGCTCTTTCAATTTTCCCAGCGGAACAGACACCGTGTCCGACTTGCCGTTAAGGTAAGAAAATAACTGATCGAGCGTACTTTCGGTCATGGGTTGCAGGTCATCGGGCGGGAGGAGAATCGTGAGGATGGCCTGGTAATCCGCCGCGCTGAGATTCTGGAATAAGGAAGGCATTCCGTTGGGGCCACCTGTTCCCGATTGTGGATTGGCTGATTGGTGGGAACCATACTGATCCAGGCAGGGTTGAGCGAGTTGAAGTTCCGCATCGGTCGGTTTTCGTTGGCCGCTTCCAATCGCTTCGTATGCTGCCTGTCCCAGGGCGGTCGTCAGGCAAGCCTGCAATTCGGGAGAAGCGCCATCAATGTTGCAAGCCAGTTGATTTTGGGCACAGGGGTCTGTTAAGAAGCTGCTGGTTAATGCCACCCCGACGATCTCTGGCAGGCGTTCGTAGATATGCTGTTCGACCAGGGCATCCTTATAAATTTTGGCATTGAACATCTGCCGGTTAATGGTGGTCAACAAAAGAGCCAGGATTGTCGTGATCACGAACAGGATGGCGAATATCGACGCGATAAACCTGGCAATGATGGTAAAAAATTTTCGCATGATCTCCTCCTTCCGGTTATACCAATAGCATAAAGATATTTCTTATTTTACAACCCCTAATGCTGAGGCAGGTTGTCGAAGAGGCAGTCCAAAGGGTCGCACGGTCTATTTTTTTTCGTTTGCTATTTCGACATAATCCAGTGTAATGGTATTTTTCAGCGACCCGCCCAACAGGAGGATGAGTTCCGAGGAACAATTGGCTTTTTCTTCGGCGTCGCGGCGGCTCCAGGTGCGGCTCTTGATTTCAAGATAACAGCCCAGGTCAGGCGTTTCGACCTGATCCAGGTTGATGAAAAATTCCTCGTCTTTGTAGCGAACCAGCCAGCGCAAACGGTCCTTGTCAACGGCAGTTTCACTGGCTGGTTTGAAGTATTCGCGGTAAAAGCGCAGGCTGTTGGCTGCCGGGGCAAAATAGCGAATGCGGCTGAGGAGCACATCGTGGGCGAAGTCACCCTCGCGGGAGGGTCCAATAAGGGTCAACCGGCCGCGCACACCAGTAATTTGATCTTGATCGTCTATCATCTCATCTTCACGGTAGCGCAACCAGCCCTGGGCCAGGTCACTAAAGGTGAAATAGATGTCGTGCTGGTGGTAATGCTTCTTGACCAGGATCTCGATCCCGGTCTTTTTAAGCGCTTTCAGCACGGGAGCCGGGTCTTTCAACTTGACCTTAACTTGAACTTCAAAGGATTCTTCTTCTGCGGAGCCGCCCAGTGCCACCAGTTTCGAGAAGACCGACTGCTCTCGAGCCAACAGGAAGGTGTCAATTTTCCGGGCATATTCCTGGGCGGAGTCCTTCAATTCTTTTTCGTTGAGCGTCAGGAGCTCGCGGTTGTGCATCAGCCATTTGCCATTGACCATTACGTCGGTCACGTCGGTGGCTTTCCCGGCATAAACCAATTGGGAGTAGACATTATCGGCATCCCGGCGGAAGTGCGGGGAATTATGGAGCGGGGAAATGTCCACCAGGATCAGGTCGGCGCGCTTGCCCGGTTCGAGCGATCCGGTTACAGGTCCCAAGTGCAACGCCAGTGCCCCAAGACGGGTAGCCATCTTGAGCGCAGTTGCCGCTGGGACCGCGGTCGGGTCGTTGCTGACGGTTTTCGCCAGGAAGGCAGCCAGGCGCACTTCTTCGAACATGTCCAGGTCGTTATTTGAAGCCGAGCCGTCTGTCCCAATGCCTACATTCAAGCCCAGATTCAACATCTTTTGGACAGGGGCAAAGCCGGAAGCCAGTTTCAAATTGGAGGATGGGTTGTGAGCCACGCCTGCTCCTGCATGGAGCAGGGTGCGCATCTCGCCTTCATCAATGTGGATGCAGTGTGCCGCCAGCACTTTGGCATCGAACAATCCTTGTTTTTTGACATACGGAACAACCGGCATTCCATTTTCCCGGCGCATGTTTTCCACTTCCAGGGCGGTCTCAGCGAGATGCGTATGCAGCGGCACGTCGAACTCTACAGCCAGTTGCGCCGTGGCGCGCAGGATTTCGGGCGTACAGGTGTAGGGGGCGTGCGGGGATACCGCCGGGGTGATCAGTGTGTGACCTTTCCAGTGTTCGATAAACTCCCGCGCCGCGGCGAGGGAATCCTCAAATGAAACCGCATCCGGCGCGGGGAACTTGAGTACAGTCTGCCCGCAGACGGCGCGCAGACCCGCTTCTGAGGTGGCTTTAGCCACATTTTCCTCAAAGAAATACATGTCTGCAAAGCAAGTCACGCCGGAGCGGATGAGCTCGGCGCAGGCCAATTGGGTACCCAGCCGGACGAAGTCGGGTGAGACGAACTCACGCTCCACCGGCCACACGTACCCCTGGAGCCAGACATCCAGGCGCAGGTCGTCAGCCAGGCCGCGCATCAAGGTCATAGGGACATGTGTGTGGGCGTTGACCAACCCCGGCATCAACACCTTTCCACCGCAATCCACCACTTGTGCGGCAGGCCAGGACTTGCGGATCTCGGCTTCGGGACCAACTGCCATAATCGAATCCCTGCTGACGGCCACCGCGCCGGGTTCGTATTGGTGCATTTCCTCGTCCATGGTCAGGACGATGGCATTAATGAGAAGAAGATCGGCAGATTTGATCATTCGCTCTCCTAAATTCCGGTTATTCTACCTGATATCATTCAAGCGCGCGCCGCCACGCCGGCTGGTTTACCGCTTCCAATTCAGGAAAACATCCAGGACTTTCAGGTTCATCTCGTAATCGGTATGGGTGTGATCGGTCAATTCAATATCCAATGCAGGGATCCCCCTTACGTCGGCCCAATCGGTGAAACCACCCGTGTAGTCACACCCGATGTTAACGGGTGGGTAGGGATAGGTCGAAACCGCGGCAACCGCTTTGGCCAACCGGATGGAATACTTATCGGGTGGCAGACCACCCGCGAAAATACCCAGGGCGGCGCTGTGATAGTTGATAATGGCATCAATAGGATGGCTCAGGATAAATGACATTAATGCCTGCGTTTCTGGTTCAGAACTTGGCCGGCTTCCGGATGTGACGTAAGTATAAGTCCAACAGTTTTGGCGCGGCCAATCTTTTTGCCAGTTTGCATCCCAATTTCTGTTCAGGTCAACATTGTTGGCGTTGGCGCGGCCGTTATAGTCGTGGGCGCGGGCTTCCCCATCGGGGTTCAGGTCGCGTAAAATGTAAAGTGTTTTGTCGGCCGGGACGATATCGGGGTGCCCCTGGAGATAGGCGATCAGCAAATCAGCCAATTGGATGGTGTTGAATTCACTGCCTCCATGCATTCCAGCCACGATCAATCGCCCGGTCGAGCCCGTGCCAAAACGATAAACTTCCAGCGGCCGGTGCTGGACGGAATAGCCGATTATGATTGGTCCCTCGCTAAACGGGATCGGCGTCAGCGTATCGGTGGAGGTGATAGTGGGGGTGAAGGTTTCAGTGGGGGTTGCGGTGGGCGTTGAGGTCCAGGTTGGCGAGGGCGTGAAGGTGGGGGTAGGTGTCAGGGTCGAAGTGGGTGTCAATGTTGGGGTGAGGGTGGGTGTTGGGCTGATAAAGAATGCCCGCACCGACGGGTTTGAAGAAAACAACCAGGCGGCAATAACGAGGAATCCAAGCACGAAGTTGAGCACCCAGAAACCGATCACCAACCGTCCCAGCGATTTCGACGGAGATTTGGGCATTAACCGGTCTCCAGTGCGCTGCGGCGCAGCCAATCCAGCGCCATATTGCTTGCCCAGCGCCGGGCATTCCCGGGGTGTCCGCCGTATGTCAGGTGGCGCTCAGCCTCCCCGCGTGGAGTGATCAGGACGATGTAAATGTCTTGATTCTCATTGTCCTGGAAGTAGGCAACACCCAACGCGCTGGTCGCCTCGAACTGCTTGCGGAGGGATTCCGTCTCAGGAGCCAACGCTTCGGGCATGACCTGGGAATCCCTTCCGCCTCGGTAGGCAGGGTGCTCCGTCTTTGCGAAACCCCTCAATAACGCCCCCTCCAGGTTGACTTCGTGACAGGCCAGGGTCCAGCCCCGCTGGGCCGCGGCTTCGAGCGCAACTCTTTCCAATGTACAGCCATCCATGCCGAAGATGTTCTCTCCCAGGCGGTTGCGGAGATCCTGTTCCACAACAGAGATCATCCGGCAGGCCTCGGTTTCGGTCCCAGCTTTGCAGACGATGCGGATGTCCACCACGCCTGAGTGGGCAGTCAGGCCGACAGTTGGGTTGGCGAGCATTTCCAGGTCGCCGATCTGGTCGTCAATCATTCCTTCGCCAAGTCCACTGACGTGCAGCGTGCGAATTTTAATCACCGCGTGCAGGTTAAAGTGTTTTTGTAGATAGGGACCGACCACATCTGTTATGAGGGTTTCCATCTCGCCGGGCACTCCGGGCAGGGAAATAACAACTTTATCCGTTCCACCCAGCTCATCTCCAGCATGCGGAGGAGAGGGGATACTTATAATGAAAGCCGGGGCAGTACCCACGGGGTTTTCGATGACCATGGCATTTTTGGGGATGTAGGCCTGGCGCTTCTGGTTGCCGGTGGGCGTGCGCCCGTAACGGGCAAGCCGGGCGACGATTTGCTCCCAGAGTTCCGGGTGAAATTCAAGAGCCGCACCGACGGAATCGGCAATCGCCTGGCGGGTGGGATCGTCGACGGTGGGGCCAAGGCCGCCGGTGGTAATGACGATATCAGCGCGTTCCAGCGCCTGCCGGACGGTTTCGGAGATGCGCGCGGCGTTGTCGCCAATGGTCTGCGTCCGGAACAGGTCTATGCCCAGGCCGCGCAGTACCCGTGCAATAAAGCGGGTGTTGGTGTCGGCAGTCTCGCCAAGCAGGAGTTCGGTACCAATGGCAATTATCTCAGCGACAGGCATGGTAAGCTGAATTATACAACAGGGGCGGCTAGTGTCGCCCCTGATTGCCGGTCATTAGGGAGAATGGCCAAGCGCATCTAGCAAAACCTGGCCAGGGATGTAATGGATGTTATTTGCATCTGGACTGTCCCCTTCTCAATGGCGGTGGAATGCTTTGTCATCTCTCTCTCTTCTGACCGATGGTCCCAGTCTCGTGGATTCGGAAATGGGCACTGCTAATTTATATTCAGGTCAGGGCGATTCGCATAGAATCAGCAATTAATGGGGGAAGATTTCGTTCAGCCACTGGGTTGGGTTGACCTGGATGCCGTTGACCCACAGGTCCCAGTGCAGGTGGGGGCCCGTAACACGTCCGGTGTCGCCGATTTTTCCGATCAATTGGCCTGCCGTTACGTGGTCACCGAGGGAAACATAAATTTCCGCCTGGTGATAAAGGCCGCTGTAAACTCCCTGGCCGTGGTCAATGATGGTGGCATTGCCGCGCACGGTCTTGAGACCGGTAAAGACGACCACGCCATCTGCTGGTGCATAGACGTCGAATGGGTGCGCCTCGGAACAGACCCCAAAGTCAATCCCGCTATGGAACCCGTGGAGCGCACCACCGTTATAGGTGCGGCGATTCCCATATTTTGAGCGCACGCAATACTGTCCGCTGTCTACAGGCATTTGGAACATCCCCTGCCAATATTTTTCGGGTGTGAGGGGTGTGACCTGCGAGAGCAGCCACTCGTCTTCCGGCCCTGTTACGGCTGGGTCAATGGTGGATGGGTCCACTCCATTGATGGTTTCGGTCAGATAATCCCCGGATGTGACCAATACCATCTGCTCGAAGGACTGCAGCGAGCCATCTGGGAGGCTGACGTCAATCCGGATCGGATACAGACCCGGATCCGTCATGGCATGGACGCCCTGCAATGCCAGCTGGGAACCATCTTCCTGGGGGAAGAAGTGCAGGGGATGATCCACCAGCAGGCCGCTCAAAATGACCGGCTGGGACGCCGTGACTATAACCTGGACGGTGGCTCCCTGCTTGATCGGCAACGGGTCCACTTGGGCAGAGGTGAGCACGGCAGGAAGCCCGGTCGGAGCGGCGGTGGATGTGCCCGACGGAAGGTAAAGCAGATCGCCGGGCAGACCAGCCTGGGTTCCGCTGAGGCCGTTGAGTTGAGAGATGGTCCATGGGTCGGTGTTTTGCCTGGCAGCCAACTCCAGCAGAGTGTCATTTTTGGCAAGCGAAGTACGGGCTGTCAATGCAGGCGTCTCACCCTTTTCCAGCAGGACCAGGTTGTAACCGGCATACAATTCAGCAGGGCTTACTATGTGATTGAGTTTGATGAGCAGCGCCGGGTCAACGCGGTACTGGCGGCTCAGGCTGCGCAGGCTTTCGCCAAACGGGACTGGCTGGGTGATCAACGTGCCGCTCAGGCCTGACAGGCCGGGAATGATGAGCTGGTTGCCAACGTAGATTTCCTGGCTGACCATGTTATTGGCGGTCATGATGTCGGTCACGCTGACGTTGAAGCGCAGGGCAATCCCCCAGAGGGTATCGCCAGATTGGACAATATAAACCGGGCCGGGTAAAGGAGTGGAGGTTTGGGCAGATACCGGCGCTACTGAAATGACAAAGAGGATCACTAAGATGCAGGCGACTATTCTTTTATGCATTTTGGAACTCTAGGTGGTCCCCGATTTTGAATTCATTCAACCGGTCCGGGTGGATCTCAAGGATATACCTGGCTGGCTGGCGAGGAGCGTAGGCTGGCCTCCAGGCACGCGCCAGGACAGTATCCACAACCACTTTTTCGGAATTGATCCAGATAACCGCCAGGTCCATGAAAACGAACAACATGTGGATGGCAGTTTCGAGACGGCTCTCATGTGTTTCGACAAGCAGCAGGCCTTTATCTGGTGCGAGGCTGGAACGGAACATCAGGCCGCGCAACCGGCACAGGAAACTGTCGCAGTAGAGGGCCTGCAATGGCGAAGGAAGCGGCTGGTTTATATTTTCGAGGTGGATTGTATTCATTGGAATATGAAAACGGGGCGTTGGATACGCCCCGTTCCGGTCGGATTGGCTCAGCCTTTTTGCTTTCGGCCAAGCACGTTATCTACACTGGTCAATAATTCCTGCGGGCTAAAAGGTTTGGCAATATAATCGTCCACTTTGGCAATATGCAAGCCGAGTACCTTGTCTATGCTCTGGGCTTTGGCGGTGACGACGATCACCGGGATATCCCGGGTGGCTTCGTCTGCTTTCATTTGTTGATATACGTCCCATCCATCCATATCGGGCATCATCAAGTCGAGCAGGACCAGGTCGGGATGGTCTTTGCGGATGATCTCAAGGCCTTCTTTACCGCCATTGGCGCCACGGATTTCAAACCCGCGGCGGCTGAGGATCAGGCGGATCAAGTCTATCATTTCCTGTTCATCTTCGATACATAGGATCATTTTCGTGCTATTTTCGGTCATAGGCAGCCACCTGATTGGATTAAGTTTACCACAAATAACACCCTCCCATGTTTTATCTGCGACGGGTCATTGGAAAATTGAGTTGTGACGTGGATAAATATGGGTGTTGAGCGGATGAAGCTCGCCCATCACCCGCGTTTCATCCAGATTCACCAAACATTCCCCAAAACATGGTGCTCTATATAACTCACCAAGGGCGTTAATTTGGATAAAGATGATGAATTTATTAGAACTTTATATAACATATTCATCGAAACTGGCAGAGACGTATATAGGTTGGTATAATCTGTTCGCACGGACAGGAGGTCCATGTGAAATCACGCAATCAGTCCTACATTATATATCTCCTGCTTTTCATTGCGATCGTGGCGATGGTTTACTTTAACGTTCGGCAGCAACCGAATGCACAAGGGCCGTTGACCATCAACCAGGTCGCGCAGCAGATCCGGGATGGCAATATCACTCGCATTGTTGTCAATAATGACAACAGTTTACAGGTGATTTCTTCGAGTGCCAGCGGTCCGATCGAACAGACGGCCCGCAAAGAACCTGAGACAACCCTCGTCTCGCAGCTGCTGGCGTTTGGTGCAACTCCCGAACAGCTATTAAAAGTGTCCATCGAAGTCAATCCGCCCAGCCCCTGGGCAGGCATATTGACGATGGCCACTTATATATTACCGATCATTCTGATTGGCGGATTGTTTTGGTTTATATTCCGCCAGGCGCAGGGCAGCAACAACGCAGCAATGGCCTTTGGAAAATCCAAGGCACGCATGTTCAGTGGCGAACATCCCACGGTGACATTTGAGGATGTAGCTGGTATAGATGAATCCAAGGAAGAACTGAAAGAAGTAGTGGAATTTCTGAAGGAGCCGCAGAAATTCATCCAATTGGGTGCGCGCATTCCGAAGGGTGTACTGTTGGTAGGCCCTCCCGGTACAGGAAAAACCCTGCTCGCCAAAGCGGTTTCAGGCGAGGCGGGCGTGCCTTTCTTTTCGATCTCCGGCTCAGAGTTCGTTGAAATGTTCGTTGGCGTAGGCGCCAGCCGCGTGCGTGACCTGTTCGACCAGGCCAAACGCCACTCACCCTGCATCGTCTTTGTAGACGAAATTGACGCCGTTGGACGGCAACGCGGCGCCGGTCTGGGTGGCTCGCACGACGAGCGGGAGCAGACCCTCAACCAGATGCTGGTCGAGATGGATGGATTCGATACCGACACGAACGTGATCGTCGTAGCCGCCACCAACCGTCCCGATATCCTTGACCCGGCTCTGCTACGCCCCGGTCGCTTTGACCGCCGCATCACCCTCGACCGGCCGGATATGCGCGGCCGCGAGGCCATTTTGAAAGTCCATGCGCGCGGCAAGCCATTTGATCCAACTGTGGACCTTGGAAGCATTGCGCGCGGCACACCCGGCTTCGTAGGCGCAGACCTGGAAAACCTGATCAATGAAGGTGCCATCCTGGCAGCCCGCCGCAACTTGAAAGCGATTGGTCAACCCGAATTGGAAGAAGCGATCGAGCGAGTGATCATGGGTCCCGAACGCAAGTCCCGGCTGATCAGCGAAGAAGAAAAACGCATTATTGCTTATCACGAAGCGGGCCACGCAGTGGTCATCAATGCCATCCCCGAAGCCGACCCGGTACAAAAGATCACCATCGTCGGACGCGGACAGGCCGGCGGGTTGACCTGGAACCGCCCGACCGATGATCGCATGCTCACTTCACGCAAGAAAATGCTGGCACAATTGACCCTGTTTCTCGGCGGCCGCGCCGCCGAGCAGATCGTCTTCGACGATATTACCTCGGGTGCCTCGAATGACCTGGAGAACGTAACTAAAATTGCCCGCACCATGGTCACCCGATTTGGGATGAGCACTGAACTCGGTTCGATGACTTACGGCCAGAAGGAGGAACTCATCTTCCTGGGCCGCGAGATCTCAGAACAGCGCGATTATTCCGAGGCTGTTGCCGAGCAGATCGACCACGAAGTTCGCAAGCTGGTGGATGATTCCTATAAACAGGCGCTTGCGATCCTGAAAAAATATCGCAAAGAACTGGACGCGGTGGCCAATAAACTGCTCGAGGTGGAAACGCTGACGCGCGAAGAGTTCGAGAAGATCTTCCCGCCTCCATTCCCCAAAAAGAGCGGCACTCCGCAGCCTGCCTAACCAAACAGAAACCCGGCTCAAAGCCGGGTTTTTTGGTCCAAATAACAAAACCTATCTTTTTATGAACGCTCGGACAACGAGTTTCGCATTACGGACTGGATATATCAATGGTCTTGTAGTTCAATTTCATCTTTATAAATTCAAATATTATTGAATTCCCATTTTTTATTCCCGCCCTGAATGCAGCCGGAAAAGCATGCAGTGCAACCTCTTTATCAAAAAAAGCCGGATTATTTAGTACATAATTATTATTCTTCCAGGAAAGCGCGGATCTCTTTTTCAATTTCATTGATCTTTGTTGTCCCTGCCTGGAACCAGTGGATTTCCGTATTCTCTTCCTTGAACCAGTTTGCCTGCCGTCGCACGAAGACTCGCGTCAGCCGCCGAATGCGCACTTTGGCGTCCTCCAGGCTCATCTCTCCGCTCAGCACGGATCCGCATTCGCGATAGCCGATGGCAGACATGGTCGGCAGGTCTGGTGAATAGCCCTGCGCCAGCAGCGTGCGCACCTCGTCCAATAATCCAGCCGCGAACATGGCGTCAATGCGGGCGTCAACGCGTGCATAGAGTTCCGGGCGCGGACGGATCAGCCCAATTGTCAACAGGCGATAGGGATTCTCGCTCAGGCCGCGCTGATCGGAGAATCTGTAACCTGTGGAGAAGATCACCTCCAGCGCCCGAACTGTCCGGCGCAGGTTGCGCGGGTCAATCGCCTGTGCGACTGGCGGATCGAGATAGGCCAGCCGCTGGTGCAGCCAATCGGTCCCCCTGGTCTTTGCCAGATCTTCCAGCGCAGTTCGCATACGGGGGTCTGGTTTTGTCGCTGGTGGCGCCCAGCCGTGTACTACCGCGTGGATGTACTGCCCCGTTCCGCCTACCAGGAAGGGCAGTTTGCCGCGCTTGTGAATGTCTGCAATCGCATCCGCGGCTAGGCGTTGGAAGACGGCCAGACTGCATAGTTCGTCTGGGTCAGCCACATCAATCAGGTGGTGGGGAATGCGGAGGCGCTCTCCGATCGTCGGCTTGGCGGTACCGATGTCCATCCCGCGGTAAAAGAGACGCGAATCCACCGAGACGATTTCCCCCCCCAGCCGTCCAGCCAGTTGGATGGAAACCTCGGTCTTGCCGACCGCGGTTGGACCAACGATGACAACCAAGGGTGGTTTGACGTTTAACATTTGACGTGTGACCTTCAACGTGTTATCCAATGACATTTTCAAAATGCTCGATCTGCGCTTTCCCACCGGGAGTGCCTTCCACGGCGATCACATCAAACTGCCAGTTTTCACCGCTTTTGGGGTGCGTCTGAAGATAATCTTCAGCCGCGGAAAGCATAAATGTTTGTTTGCGGCGTGTGACTGAATCTTCAGGAAAGGCAAAGGCAACCGAACTACGAGTTTTGACCTCGACGAAGACCAGCAGGTCGTCTATGATGGCGACGATATCAATCTCGCCGTGGGCGCTGTGGACGTTGCGCGCCAGGATCGTGTATCCGTTCGCCGCAAGGTACTCTGCAGCGGTGTCTTCACCCCAGCGACCGACGACCTGTCTGCGGGTACTCATCCGCGTAGTTTCTCCACCAGGCCGCGGATGCGGGAACTTAGACTGCGCCGGCGCGGCAGAGCCGCAAAGACGAGGTGTTCATATTGCGCAATCATGATTTGGATGGCGTGATCAACGGCGTATTTTTCAGAGGCCTGGCGGGCTGCCAGCCCCATTTTGTGGCGCAGGCTGCGGTCGAGGCACAGACGGGTGAGTTTGGCGGCGAAGGCAGCCTGGTTTTGGCTGGCAAGGAAACCGGTAATACCTTCTTCGATGGTATCACCTACACCCACCGAGTGGATCCCCAGCGCAGGCAGCCCGCTTGCCATGGCTTCAATCACCGAAAGGGGATGGACTTCCGTCACCGAGGCGGTCACGAAAACGTCGCACATCGCCAGGAATTGCGGGATGCGATCGTACGCGACCATGCCGAAGAAATGAACCTGGTCTGCGACGCCGATCTCGGCAGCAAGTTTTTTCAGGTCTTCCTCTTCCGGTCCTCCACCTATGATCAACAAATGAACATCCTTCACCGCCTCGGCAACGCCTGCAAAAGCCCGTAATAGAAAGTCCACGCTTTTTTCCGGTCCCAGCCGCCCTGAATAGATCAGCAGGATGTCCTCCGGTTCAAAGCCAAATTCGCTGCGGCAATCATCACAAACCTGCTGATAGCGTTCCAGTTCGACACCGTTGGGTACAACTTCGATAGGGCTGGTCACCCCCAGTTTGCGCAGAACATCTGCCATCCCAGGCGAGGGAGAGACAACCAGGTCCACGGCAGTACAGAAGGGCGGCATATAGTTCTGCAGGAAGCTGGCGCTGATTTCCTCGGGCAAGAGCGGCATATATGCCTGTGCGTAAAGATCATAACGGGTGTGGTTGGTGAAGACTATTGGGATGTGCAAGGGGCGGCAATAACGCAGTGCCAGCCGTCCGCTGAGGAACGGATGGTTAACGTGGACCAGGTCCATGGTCTGGAGCAGTGCTTTCGCTTTGCGGCTGTAGCGAAAGTTCAGGTAATAGCCGGTATCCACCAAAGGCAGTCCCGGAGAGCGGATAATGTTCGTCTCTTCGTCGGGATAGTCGACATCTCCGAATGTAAAAATAAAAACCTCATGTCCGGCCCGTTCCAAATACTGTTTGTTCAAAGAAATATAATTGGTGATTCCGCTGACGTGCGGCTTGTATACATCTGCCATCATACCGATGCGCATTCTATCCTCCGCAGCTATCGTGAGGGTTTTCCGGGAACTGCCGTGGCGATGGGGGGCAAAATGGGATTGATAACAGGGTTTCGTCCACCCAACGCCCCCGACCCTCTCGCTCTACCACGCGACTTTCCATAACCCCATCGTAAGTCAAGGGAGGTGGCCTGTCAAGGTGGGGTATAATTATTAAGTTCAGGATGTTCCATCTGATGTTTTTACACCCCCTGTGGGTAATCTAAAATACGAAGGCAGTTTATGGCAAGTGTTCCTTTTTCTTTGCCTCCGGACTACTGGCAGTCTTTTTTCCTTGGCAAGAAAGACCTGGAATTCCTAAGCACCTATTTATTCGAGAACGAGACGCCTCTCACAGAACAGGAACTTGTTCCGGTTTTGATTGGCGAGCGAATCCGCAACGAGCGTGAAACGCTTGCAAATCAGCAGCGCTCAATCGGCAAGGTGTATTTACCCGAAGGGCATTATAAAGTGGGGGAGAGCCTGGTCTTTCCGATGCTGGACTGGAAAAAAGGGAAGGTCACCAGCCTGCGTCCCGGAGTTAATCCCGCCTTGGGCGAATTCGAAGTCATCGAAGTCGAATTCGAGGGTGAGAGCGCGCGCCTGTTGGCTGCTGGCCTTGCGAACCACAAGCTAAATCAGCCGGTTGAAATTTCCATTGATGACAAGTTGCTCAACCTGGAAAACGTCATCAAAGCTTATGGCCCGGATCTCGAGCAGAAACTGGATAAAGCCCTATCTGCCGATGATGGCTTGGTAAAGGTTGCCGCACGCTGGTTTCCGCGAGCGCTGCTGGTGGATATTAACATCGGTCAGCTCAACCTGGCCGAGGCTATACTTGACGAAGCAGCGGCAGGCAAACCGCTTACTACGACGGCCTTGATCGACCAGTTGGAAATCTCAGGGAATGTCAACCCAAAGTTGATTGAGTTCTCGATGAACCATGCCTTGCAGGGAGATGGCCGTTTTGACGAGGTTGGTCCAGCTGGTGAGGTTTTGTGGTTTTTGAAACGTCTTGAGCCGAAAGATGTTCAACAAATTCCTGTGCCGTTGCGGTATATTAAAATCCCGTATGACCGCTCCATCCTGACACGCGAAATGCTGGCCCTGGAAGCCGAACTGGATGATGAACTGGCCGAAAACGAACCGCTCGCTGGAGAGGTAGGCGAAGTGACCGTCAGCCTGAGTTATCCACACTGGCGGGCCGGTACTCTCCCGGTCTCGGCCCGGGTACGGGGCTTGTTCCCGACTGCATACGAGTCGCCGCGGGTCCGCTTTACACTGGTGGATGGACAATCCAGGGAAGAAATCCAAGCCTGGGTTGTACGCCAGCATGGTTATGTATACGGCCTGGATGCACTTTACCAGAAATATGGGTTGATCCCTGGTAGCCTGATTTCGGTGGTGAAAGGTAAAAAGCCCGGGCAGGTGATTGTCACTCCCAAAACTCGCCGCCCGACGCGTGACTGGGTACGGACGGTGCTGGTGGGTAGTGATGGCAGGATTGTCTTTGCCATGCTTAAGCAGAACCTGACGACCGAGGTCAACGAACGCATGGTCGTTGCCGTTCCCGATCGTTCCGGCGTGGACGAAGCCTGCGAGCAGGTTGCCCAACAACACCTGCCGTTCGAGCAACTGGTTGCTGATATGATGCGCGAGCTGATCAAACTCAATGTTCAGGGACATGTACATGCGCAGGAACTTTACTCGGCACTTAATATTATCCGCCGCTGCCCGCCGGGAGCGCTGCTGGCTTTCCTGACGAGCAGTTCTGGCTATAAACATGTTGGTGACCTGCATTATCGCCTCTCGGAAATGGAGGCGGAAAATGCCTGAAGTTAAAAAATTCAGCCTGATCAAACCGACTCTTCAGACGCCTTTTCACATTGACTTCGATTGGTGGCGCATCAACGATACCAATTGGCATGTTGCTCTTTATAGCCTGTTATGTCCCGAACACCAGGAAGCCTTTGCCGGTTTACCGGAAGGTCAGATGATTGACTGGGTGGACCCGGAGACTGCGGAGGTGCGTCAGTTGGACGGAATACAGAACACACTCATCAGTCATTGCGCTCAGCAATCTGGTTTCCTCGATGAACACACTGCTCTGGTGGATGCTGTTTTTCGTCTGCTGCTGGTGAACGGTAATACGCCCATCTCAGCGGAGGATCTTGGAGTACGGCTCAACCGTCCGGCGGATATCATCCTCAAGACCATCGCTGGTCCGCGCGTGTACAAGGGTCTGAAACCATATGTGGCTTGATTTTTAGGAGTGCGGATTCCAGCCTCCGCAAATTATCCGGATGCCCCTGTAGCTCAACGGACAGAGCACCTGCCTTCTAAGCAGTAGGTTGTGGGTCCGAATCCCGCCAGGGGCGCTAACCTTACCCGCACCAGCCGCCATTTCACCGGAAATGGGAGGCTGGGTGGGACAGGAGGAAAAATGACCACTGAACGTTTCGGGATCGTTAAATTCAGAGGAGTGGCTGTTACTGTCCTCGGCCCGGACCTTAAACCGGGCGATATCGCTCCGGAGTTTTCAGTCCAGACTCTCGACTGGGCTCCGTTTAATGGATTGGCGAACACTTCGGGCAAAGTCCGCATTATTGCGGCGGTCCACTCGCTGGATACCGAGGTCTGCGACCGTGAAACCCACCGTTTCAACCATGAAGCTGCAGCCCTGAGCAAGGATATTTCCATCCTGGTTATCAGTACTGATCTGCCTTATGCCCAGAAACGCTGGTGCGGCGCGGCCGGTGTTGATCAGGTGATTGTTCTTTCAGACCACTTGGGCGCGGATTTTGGCGTGAAATATGGTTGCCTTATCAAAGAGGCACGCATATTGCGCCGGGCCGCCTTCGTAGTGGATCGATCCGGGAAAATCAGCTACGCGGCCTACATGCCTGCTCTTGGCGAGGAACCAAATTATGCTGAGGTCTTGGCGGCAGCCCAGGCGGCGCTTTAGCCGGACCATCTCTTCCGCCATCTGAAAAAGGTTTTCGGGTAAGGAGGTAGTTATGTCTTCACTGGTCTCGAAAGATAATCAGACTGAGCTTTCATTCTCAGGGAGGCATGTCATTGGCTGGCAGGTTGGCATCCACTCGTATGGCTGGAATCCGCCCACCGATGTGTACGAAACGGAGGCTAGTTTTGTCGTCCGGCTGGAAGTTGCCGGGATGCGCCAATCGGATTTTTCAATTGACGTCGAAGACAACTTTCTCATCATCAGCGGTATGCGCAGCGAATCGCCCGAGCGCCGCACGTATCACCAGCTGGAAATCCGATTTGGGGAATTCAGCACTGCAATTGAGATCCCGGCTGGCGCGGATGTGAGCAACACCCAGGCTGATTACGAAGATGGTTTTTTGAACGTCGTAATGCCCAAGATTAAACCGACTTCGCTTAATATCAAAGGTTAATAGCATATCTATGTCTGCATCCCGTTGGCATACCGGTCCACTCGACGTTTTCGATTGGCTCCAGGATAGCGATACTTCATTGGATGACCTGTTTCTGCCGTCTATTTTTACGCGCCTCCAGAAGAAAGATGAACAGGATAAAAGCCTTGTACAACCCGTTTCTGTGGACGGGGAGACAATAAAGTACCCTGACATTATCCCGATCCTGCCCCTGCGCGGTGTGGTGGTCTATCCCCAGACAGCCGTCCCCCTGACAATCGGTCAGCCGCGTTCGATAAAACTGGTTGACGACGTGTCAGGTACTACCGAAAAACTCATCGGCCTGGTGGCGGCGCGTAACCCGGAGATCGAAGAACCTGATCCGGCGGACCTGTTTACTGTAGGCACGATTGCCACCGTCCACCGGCTGTTCCGTGCCCCGGACAATACCATCCGCTTGCTCGTACAGGGGCTGATGCGTTTCCGGGTGGTGGAGGTCGTCGAAACGGAGCCTTATCTCAAGGCCCGCATCGAGATCCTGCCGGAACTGGTAGAGTCCGGGTTGGAGATCGAGGCCTTGGCCCGTTCGGCACGAGACCAATTCGAGAAAATTTCTGGGCTGACACCTTCCATCCCGCGCGAACTGGTGGCGTCCATCGTGTCCCTTGAAGACCCGCTCCAAACGGCTTACACGATTGCCAACTTTCAACGGATCGAATTAAAGGATGCCCAGAATATCCTTGAACTGGACTCGACCAAGGCCAAGCTTGAGAAACTGGTTGACCTACTGGTGCGCGAGGCGGAAGTCCTCTCGCTGGGTGCGAAAATCCAGAACCAGGCCCGCTCTGAAATCGAGAAGGTTCAGCGGGAATACTACCTGCGTGAGCAAATGAAGGCCATCCAGAAGGAATTGGGAGAGAATGACGAACAGGCGGTCGAAGTTGAAGAGTTCCGCAAGAAGATCGAAACAGCCAAGATGCCCGAAGAGGCCGAGAAACAGGCCCGCCGCGAATTGGACCGCCTGGCACGACTGCCAACCGCGGCAGCTGAATATGGGGTCATCCGCACCTATCTTGACGCGCTGGTGACGCTGCCCTGGACGCAGGGTACGAACGATAACCTGGATATTGCGCATGCCCGCAAGATCCTTGATCAAGACCATTACGGTTTACAGGATGTCAAAGAGCGCATCCTGGAGTTCCTGGCCGTCCGTAAATTACGCCTGGAACGCAAGGACGAGAAAGCTGAGCCATCCAAGGACCTCATCCGCCGCGAGCGCGAGGGCGTGATCCTGTGCTTTATCGGCCCGCCAGGTGTCGGCAAGACTTCGCTGGGGCAGTCCATTGCGCGGGCCATGGAGCGCAAGTTTGTACGCATTTCTCTAGGGGGCGTTCGCGACGAGGCTGAAATCCGCGGCCACCGCCGCACATACATCGGTGCCATGCCGGGACGGATCTTGCAGGCCCTGCGTCGCGTCGAATCGCACAACCCGGTCTTCATGTTGGATGAAGTGGACAAACTGACGATGGATTTCCACGGCGACCCGGCCTCGGCGTTGCTCGAAGTTCTTGACCCGGAGCAGAACATTGAATTTCGCGATAATTACCTAGAAGTTGCTTACGATCTTTCGCAAGTATTCTTCATTACTACTGCCAACACCCTGGAGACAATCCCGCCTCCGCTGCTGGACCGCATGGAAATCATCCACCTCTCTGGCTATACCGAGAGCGAAAAGGTAGCCATAGCCAAAGGCTACCTTATCCCGCGCCAGGTGCGTGAGAACGGATTGCGACCCGAAGAAGTGAATTTCAGCAAGAATACCCTGAAAACCATTATCAACCAGTACACCCGCGAAGCCGGCGTCCGCAACCTGGAACGAAAAATTGGCGCAATCTGCCGCAAGTTGGGGACCCATATCGCCGAGGGCAAGAAACAGGCGGCCAAGATTACGCCCAAAGCTGTCAAGGAATTACTTGGACACCCCATCTTCCTCGAAAACGAAGAGATCGATACGCGCACTTCCATTCCCGGCGTGGTCCCCGGCCTGGCATGGACGCCCTTCGGCGGCGAGATCCTGTTCATCGAAGCCACGCGTATGCCCGGGGCAAAAGGCTTCCAGGTGACCGGGTCGGTCGGTAACGTGATGCAGGAATCAGCCCGGGCAGCACTATCCTATGTCCGTTCGCACGCGGTCGAGATCGGGTTACAAAAAGATTTCTTCGACAAGTCTGACCTCCACATGCACATCCCGGCCGGTTCCCAGCCCAAAGACGGTCCGTCAGCGGGAGTCACGATGGCAACCGCCCTGGTTTCGTTGATTTCTGGTCGCCCGGTCAAGAAAGGGGTAAGCATGACCGGCGAGATCACCCTGCGCGGCCAGGTCATGCCTGTCGGTGGAATCAAGGAAAAGATGCTGGCCGCTCATCGCGCAGGGTTGAAGACAATCATCCTGCCCAAACGCAATCAACTGGATATCGAAGATGTACCCGAGGAAGTCCGCAATACGATGACCTTCGTTTTTGCTGAGTCGGTCAATGACGTGTTGAAGTCAGCCTTGGAGAAACCCGCGAAATCCACAAAAAAACCACATCAAGGAAAAAAGAATGGTAAAAGTACTTCTGGCAGATGACGATTTCACGATGGTGGCGCTCCTTAAAACCCTGCTCGGTATGGAGGGTTACCAGGTGGCGACCCTGCTTGATAAAACAGGTAATATCCTGGAAAATATACGGCAGGAGAAGCCGGACGTTCTGCTGATTGACATTTTCCTTGGCAACCGTAACGGCTTGGATGTTGTCCGGGAGATCCGCGAGACACCAGATTTGAAAGAACTCAAGATCGTTATGGTTTCAGGTATTGACAAGTCAGAGGAATGTCTGGCCGCAGGAGCAAACGCCTTCCTGCTCAAGCCGTACATGCCTGAAGATCTGTTCAATCTGCTTAGTGCGTAGCTTTTGGGGATCCTGTGACCGAACTGCGCATCCGGGAATTCCACTACCCCGATGATTATCCCGCTGCCCGGCTGCTCTGGGAGAACGCTGGTCCAGGAATTCAACTGCGCCGTTCCGACGATCCGGACGAGATCCAGAAAAAACTACAACGTGACCCCGACTTGTTCCTCGTGGCTGAAGCAAATGGCAAAATGCTTGGCACCGTGGTCGGCGGTTTTGACGGGCGGCGCGGCATGGTCTACCACCTGGCGGTGACAGATCATTACCGCAAGCAAGGTATCGGCGAGTTGCTCATGGATGAATTGGAATACCGCCTTAAGGCAAAAGGTTGTATCCGTTGTTACCTGCTCGTTACGGTTGATAACGAAAGTGCCATGCGTTTCTACGAAAAGCGCGGCTGGGCGATTATGAAGAACGTTTACACCTACGGGAAAGACCTGGAATGACTCTCCGCTTCGGAATCCTGACCTCTTCTGACCGCTCCTCACGCGGGGAACGTCCCGACCTTTCCGGCCCGGTGCTGAGGGACCTGATCACCTCTCAGGGCTGGACGGTGGCGCACACAGCCATCGTACCGGACGATGTGAATGCATTAAGTGAAACCCTGTCTACCTGGGCTGATAGCGGCGAGGTGGACATTATCCTGACCACAGGCGGGACCGGCTTCGCCCCCCGGGATGTCACTCCCGAAGCGACAAGCCTAGTGATTGACCGCCAGGCACCCGGCCTGGTAGAAGCCATGCGATTGGAAAGCCGGAAGGTAACGCCGCATGCCATGCTTTCACGTGCGCTGGCCGGAATGCGGGGCAAAGTGCTGATCATAAACCTGCCAGGCAATCCGAAGGCGGCAGTGGAGAATTTCCAGGTGGTGTCACCCATCCTGGCTCATGCGGTCGAATTGTTGACGGATAACCCGGACGCCGAGAAGCATCACTAACTCCTCTTGCCACGTTCCTGTAACTGGCATATAATCCCGCCCGCTTGCAATTTTCAAAAAGGAAGAAACCATGATTGATGTAAATAACCTCCGCAAAGGTGTAACCTTTGAACTCGATGGCAACCTATTCAAAGTTGTTGAATACAGCCACCACAAACCCGGCCGTGGCAATGCCACCATTAAAATTAAAGCCCGCAACCTGCGCACCGGCTCCAATATTGAAAAGACTTTTATCTCCGGCAGTCAAGTCCAGGAAGCCCGCCTCGATTTCCATACCGTCCAATACCTTTACAACGATGGCGACAACTACTACTTCATGGATCAGGAAACATTCGATCAACCAGGCATCCCCAAAGACATTATTGGCGAATCGGCTGGTTTCCTTCAGGAAGGCATGGAGTGCAAGCTGACTTTTTATGAAGGCAAGCCACTTGATATTGAAATGCCAACGTCAGTGGATCTGAAGGTCATTTATGCTGAAGTAGCCGTGCGCGGAGATACTGCCACCGGCGTAACCAAAAAAGTCAAGGTTGAGACCGGTTTCGAGGTGCAGTGCCCGAACTTTGTCAAAGTAGGCGATACCATTCGGGTTGACACTCGTACCGGCGAATACCTGACCCGTGCGTAATCAGATCCTCCCGCAGGTAAAAAACTGCGGGAGCTCACTTATTGCTAAATGAAAACTCCAGCAGGATCCGAATGTAAATATTTCTACGGCGACTACTACCGCGGCCGCGACCAAGAGGAATGCCGCTTGCTCGGCGCTGTCTGGACTCGAGACCTGTGCCGCACCTGCCCGGTCCCGTCCATCGGCCGGGCGAATGCCTGCGAATTCATGCAACTGCGCGGTGAAGTGACCCATCCGTTGGCAGCTGCCTTCCGGCGCCGGGTCAAGGTGACGACCTTTTGCGAAAAGACCAAACGGTCTGGTTTCGAACCGCACATTGGCTGTGGGGAATGCCATCCTCTTCCACCTGGGTTTGAAGTAAATATATAAATCCATAAATTCCTCCTGCCATCCCCAAAAATTGAAAGGGATTGGCAGCCAGGACACCATTTTGAGCGTACTATGCCCATCACACTCCTCCTCGATCTCGACGACACCCTGCTCGAAACCAACATGGACGTTTTCATCCCGGCCTACTTCAAGGCTCTCTCTGCCGCACTAGCAGAGAAAGTGGCGCCGGAGGTGATGATCCCGGCATTGACAGGCGGGACAAAGGCCATGATGGTCAACATGGACCCGGCTCTTACTCTGCGGGAAGTTTTCGATGCTCACTTTTTCCCAAAGCTCGGTTTGGACCGCCTTACACTTCAGGCGGATATTGACCGATTCTATGATGAAAAGTTCCCGAGTCTGGGAGCCCTGACGAAACCCATCCCGGAGGCCGTCCGTTTGGTGGATTGGGCGTTTGCACAAGGCTATCGAGTGGTGATTGCCACCAACCCCTTATTCCCGTTGAAGGCCGTTCAACACCGCCTGCGCTGGGCTGGCATGCCGCCGGAGAAATATCCATTTGCCCTGGTGACCTCCTACGAGACGTTTCACTTCACCAAAGAAACGATTGCTTACTATCCAGAAGTCCTGGCGCAGTTAGGCTGGCCGGAAGACCCGGCTGTGATGGTTGGCGACGATATCGAACGGGAAGTTAAGCCCACTCAGGCTGCCGGGTTCCCGATCTTTTGGGTCCGAAAATCTGGCGAAGTGCCCATGGAACCGGGCGGGGTTCCGCAAGGAACATTGGAATCGTTTCGCGGCTGGCTGGAAAAAACCGACCCTGAAACACTCAAAATATCATTCCAAACATACCAGGCGCTGTTGGCAAACCTGCGTTCCACCCCGGCTGCCATCGCCACACTGGTTACATCTCTGTCTTTGGATGATTGGAGGCGTCAGCCTGCGCCAACTGAGTGGTGCCTGACCGAAATCATCTGCCACTTGCGGGATGTGGAGCGCGAGGTCAACCTGCCGCGCATCCGCAAACTGTTGGCAGAAGAGAATCCTTTCCTGGCTGGTGTAGTCACAGACGGCTGGGTGAAAGAACGACATTATGCCGATTTGGATGGCCACCAGGTTCTGGTGGATTTCATCAGCGCTCGTAAGGAAACACTTAGCCTGTTAAACAACCTGCAAGCCGAATGGTCCCGAACGGCCCGGCATGCCATCTTTGGTCCCACCACTTTGCTGGAACTGGCCGGCTTCGTTGCTGCTCATGACCGGGCGCACGTCCAGCAAATCTGGAAGACGATTCATGGCGGCTGGTAATTTTAGATTGAATGTGGTAAATTTACTATTGTTAATTAATGTCGGAAGGAGAAATTTATGAGTTTCTTGCGTGATTTTGGTTTGCCTGAATTGCTGATCATCCTGGTGATCATCGTGATCCTTTTCGGTCCGGGCCGCATTGGCAAAGTAGCCGGTGAACTCGGAAAAGGCATCCGCTCTTTCAGGGATGGCCTGTCGGGTAAAGAAGAAGAAAAAAAAGAGGCTGAGAACCAAGCGGAACCCCCGAAAGAAGAAAAATAAACAATTTATATGAGAATGCAGCCCTCTGCCTGCTGGCGGAGGGTTTTTGCTTGCGATATGACAACATTACATTATCTTGATCCGAATCCTGCCGGAAATCCCGCCGTTCTTTTGCTCCACGGCCTGGGTGCAGATGCCAGCTCCTGGACTCTGCAAATCCCCGCGTTGACTGGAGCTGGTTTCCGCCCGATTGCAACTGATACCCCCGGTTTCGGCCAATCGCACTATGACGGAGGCGGTTGGAGTATCCGCCGCATGGCTGCTGACATGGCGGGTTTGCTTGACGAACTGCAGACCGGACCGGCGAACGTGGTGGGTCTCTCGATGGGCGGTACCATCGCCCAGCAGTTTGCCCTGGACTTCCCGCATCTGACGCGCAAACTGGTGCTGGTCAGCACATTTGCCGTCCTGCGTCCCGACAGATTGAGCGGTTGGCTGTATTTCATACAGCGGTTTATCCTGGTCAATACGCTGGGACTGCCTGCGCAGGCGAAGATGGTGGCTCAACGCATTTTCCCGGATCCACGTGATGGGCAATTTCGCGAAATGCTGGTCAGGACAATTTCACGGGCGGACCCACGCGTCTATCGAAAAGCCATGGCTTCGCTGGGGATGTTTAATTCTGTTAAACGACTGGGAGAGATAAAAATCCCCACCCTGGTTGTTACTGGTGCAAACGATACAACCGTGACTCCCGCCCGGCAACGCTCGCTTGTGGACGGCATTCCCGCGGCACGGCAGGTGGTCATCCCGGATGCGGGTCATGCCGTCCCGGTGGATCAGGCGGAGCATTTCAATCGTGAATTATTGGCGTTTTTAATTCATCTTGCATAAATCCAGGAACTATTCAGGATCTGGTTCGAAGCGCCCCTACCGGTCAGACGACATTATATTCCCGGATTTGACGACCTTCCTTGAACCGCGCCAGGTCGAGCATTGAAACATCCTGGCTTTGGAACTTACCATCCAGGATGCATTCCGCCATTAATTTCCCAGAGATCGGGCCATGCATGAAACCATGGCCTGAGAAACCTGCAACTATGTAAAGGCCCTCGACGGGTGTTTTACCATAGATTGGGTGTGCGTCGGGGGTGACTTCATACAAGCCTGCCCAATGGGACAGCAAGCCAGCCTTCTCGAGGCAGGGCATGCGGGCGATCGCCGCTTCCAGGTTGACCAGTTCGAAGTCCTCGTCAACGGTTTGGTCGAATCCGGCTTTTTCGTTTAGATTGGACATGCCGGTTAAAATTCCATCTCCCTCCCGGTGGAAGTAAAGAGACTGTGCGAAATCCAGGACGAAAGGAAAATCTTGAGGCACTTCCGATAATGGAGAGGTTGTCACAATTTGACGGCGATATGGAATAATAGGGATTTCTACCCCCGCCATTTGACCGATCAGACCGGCCCAGGGTCCCGCGGCATTCACGATCACCTGAGTGTGGATGGTCCCCTGATTCGTTTCTAAGGCAACGATTTTACCTCCCACAACTTGAATATTAATTACCTCAACATTATTGAGACAGTCAACTCCCATGCGCTGCGCCGCGCCTATATAACCCATAACCACGCTGTTCGGGTCGACCAGTCCGTCACCTGGATTGAAGGACCCTGCCAGTGCATCCTCAAAACGCATCAAAGGCAAGCGTCGGTGAATTTCGTCGGGAGACAGCCATTCGGTGTGGACGCCAAGGTTTTGCTGGAGTTCCAGGCTGTGCCGAAAAATTTTGACATCATCGGGTTTGGTAAGAACGAAAAGGTAACCGCATTTGCGGAAGCTAATCTCCTGACCGATCTCGTCCTTGAAACGCTCGAGCATCGGTAAACTCTGCAAGGAAAGACGGACATTGATCTCGGTCGAGAATTGATACCGGACCCCCCCTGCACAGCGGCCGGTTGCACCCTGTCCAAAGAATTCATCTTTTTCTATGAGCAGGATGTTCTTTTGACCACGCAGGGCAAGATGATATGCGGTACTTGCGCCCATCACGCCACCACCGATAATTACCACATCAGCTGTTCGCGGTAGCGTCATTTCAAGGTAGACTCCGTCCTTCAAAACATTGGGGAATATTTTCTTCGGGAAGTCAGGATGCAAAGCAAGAAGAGGTCTGCAAGCCGTAGTGTTAAAACGCCCAACTTAGTGGGCGTTTTAACACAAAATCATAAATATCCATCAGAGCGGCAGCCAGGTGCCGATCCCTTTTTCGCGTGCCCGCCGGTAGATTTCCGGAGCGATGGCCATATCATCCATCGCCAACCCCAGGTTGATCGCTAGAATCCGCTCTTTTTCCGAGCCCCGCCTCGGTTTTTGACCGGCAGCCAACTCGCCCAGGTCGGCATAGGGATCGGGAGTTTGTTGGAAATATCCGATCGTGCGGTAGTACTGAAACTGGGCATGATCGTCCGTGCTGATCTTGTCCATTTGAGCCAGCGCCGCGCCGGTCCAATACGAGTCGAAATCAACGGCTGAACCAAAACCACCGGGTTTCAGCCAGTCCTTTTCGATGGTGGGGGTGGGATGCTTGAGGATTGGGCCGGAAGTCACTACGAGGTCGCTTTCCATCACAGCTTCTTTGGGTCCTTTGGCTGGAACGACCTCAAATTTGAATTTCGTCTTCATTTCTTCGATAAACTTCGCCTGGACTGCTGGCAGGATATCGTAGGCGTATACGCGTTTGAGCGGGAACAGGCAGGCCAATGCCTCCAGGTTGGTCCGCCCCTGGACCCCGCATGCCAGGATCGCGGCCACCTCGCTGTTAGGACGGGCCAGATACTTGGCGGCCAGGCCGGTCGCCGCCCCGGTGCGATAAGCGGTGATCCAGGTACAATCCATCACGGCAAAGGGAATTCCGGTCTCATCTTCATTAAGGATGAGCAACCCGGTAATGTATGGAAGACCCCGCTTGAAATTCTCGGGATAGCCGCTGACCCATTTGATCCCTGCTGAATGCAGCGAGGGGATATAAGCAGGCATGGCATGGATGAAAGCGTCCGGCATGGTGTGGATCCCTGGCTTGGGAGGCATTTCGACCTTCCCATGTCCTTTTTCCTTGAAGGCCTCTTCGAGTAGTTTCAGAATGGTCGGCATGTCTAGCGTAACGTTTTCAACATTGGCGCGTGAAAGGTAAAGCAGTTTTTGTTCAGCCATTTTGAAATCTTTCCTTATGATAAGTAGTGGGTACCTGATTTATACAAATCGTAAAAAAAAACCTGTGACGCGATAAAAATATTAGTATGCCTGCTCAATCGTGTTGTGGCATTCAAGGTCTACTGCCTAGAATTTATAATAAAATTCAGCGAACGCCAGGAGCGACATTCTGTTCTGGATGTTGGCATCCAGGGATTTCTTGAGCATCTTATCTTAAAAAGCAATGTCTAATAGATTATATCCTGTATCTCTAAAAGACCACATTTATTAATGAAATTTCAACACTAGTATATTTTGGAAAAGGGTAAATCTGTAGTTACTCGTTTTTCACATCCAGGTTCTGAACAGGTTTCCCTCTGCTAAAGTCTAGAGATCGTTGGTAAGCAGCCCATACTGCTCGCGATATAGCCGTCCGGAAGCAAACCATTTCGATATAATCCAGTGCCTCAATTAAAGTCCTGCCCCGTGAATGTACTAGGTTGTGTAAAGTGTATTGTTGGCGTCCATCCCCCGCCGTCAATAATGGGCTCGACTAAATTTGGGATTGTGATTGACCACTCCATAAAGTATTCTGGGTTTTATCTTAATAATCTACATAAACACGTGGGACGCGGGTATTTATATTGGTGAGAATCTCATAGGGAATTGTCGCTGCCTGCTTTGCCAGTTCATCAGCAGTGATGCTCTGATCTCCCGCTTCACCGAGCAATATAACTTCATCGCCCACCTGGGCTGTGTCATTTTCGAGATTGACCATCATCTGATCCATGCAGATCGTGCCTGCTTGAGAATATTTCTTCCCCCGAATGATGACTTGTACCCTATTGGACATGCTGCGAAAGTAGCCATCCCCATATCCCACCGGAATCGTAGCTATGTGGACTGGATGGTCACTTTGCCAGGTCGAGCCATAGCTGATCGGACTGGCAGTTCTAATCTCTTTGAAGTGCACCACGTGGGATTTCCATTCCAACGCCGGCCTGACAGTAACTGTATATGATATCTCGGATGAAGGGTAGATACCATAAAAAAGGATCCCAGGGCGAACTATATCAAAATAACTTTCAGGCAGTTGCAGAACGGCTGCGGAGTTCGCCATGTGGCGTTTAGGCATAGGCAAACTATGATGCTCGTAAAAACGAAGTGTTTCGTTAAATCGCTCCAGTTGCAATCGGGCGTGGGCCAGGTTGCTGGAATCAGCGTTGGCAAAATGCGAAAAAACCCCTTCGATAAAGATATTCTTGCAATGCAGTGCTGCTTCTAGAAGGGTCCCAGCCTCATAATAGTGTACGCCGAGCCGCTCCATACCCGTGTCAATTTTGAGGTGTACTCTGGCGGATAAGCCCAGGGTTTTTGCTGCGGTGTCTATCTTCTCAAGCAGTTCAATTGAATAACATGAGAAAATTAGTCCATGTCGAAAGAACATTGGGATTTGATTTTCCAGGATGCCCCCCATCACTAGAATGGGAATTGTGATACCCGCCTCTCTCAATCGTACGCCTTCCTCCGGCAATGCCACACCAATGAGGTCTACGTTATTGCAAAAATGATTGGCAACCTCAATTATCCCATGGCCATACGCATTGGCCTTGAGAATGAGCATGACGTTGGATGGAGAGACTTTTTCACGAATGGCGGCCAGATTCTCTCGCAGACGCGAAAAATTGATCACGGCATACGTCGGCCGGGTGATATCAAAACTAGCGGGGAAGGGTTCGGGATTTGCCATTTCCGGGTTTAAAAAGCTCCGAGCTGGTCGTAGCCTCAGTGCTTTTCATATGTTCGAATATTTACAACTATCCACTCGAAATCAATTTGCGCCCAGGTAGGATTTTTGCACCATCGGATCTTCCTTCAATCTTGCGGAAGTATCGTGAAGGATGATCTCACCGGTCTGGAGCACATACCCACGGTTCGAGATCGAGAGTGCCATCCGGGCATTTTGCTCCACAAGCAGAATAGTTGTACCCTGCTTATTTAATTCAACGATGGTCGTGAAAATCTGTTCAACCAGGATCGGGGCCAGACCCATGGAAGGTTCATCCAGCAGCATAATACGAGGGTGAGCCATCATGGCGCGCCCAATCGCCAGCATCTGTTGTTCACCACCAGACAGGGTGCCGCCTTTTTGATCGATACGTTCCTTGAGCCGTGGGAAAAGGTTAAAAACCCACTCAAAATCCTTTGCAATCCCGGTTTTATCTTTTCGAGAGTAGGCGCCCATCTCCAGGTTTTCCTGAACAGTCATGCGCGGAAAAATCAGGCGGCCTTCCGGGCTTTGCGAAATCCCTCGTTCTACAATCTTATGCGGAGGAAGTTTCTCCAGAGCTTCACCATCAAGCAGAATGGTACCCTTTTTAGGACTTAGAATTCCCTGAATGGTGCGCAGTGTGGTACTTTTACCCGCTCCGTTAGCACCGAGCAAAGCAACAATGGAGCCATCCTCTACCTGAAAAGAGACTCCGTGTAATACCCTGATAACATTGAGGTAAGAGACCTCGATGTTATTCAGCTTCAACATGGTGGCTGTTGTTCAGGGTTTTATTTTCCGAACCAATCAAGGTTTTCGTATTTAATATTGGGCGCGTCAACCCAATCGGTGGTCAGGGCAACCATTTCCCCGTTCTTTATCTGGAAAATCTTAACTGATTTCGATCCACGCTTATCAACCGGATCGGAGAAATCAACAGGCCCATGCAGTCCGCCTACATCATAGCCTTTCACATTCTGGAAACCGTTTTTCTCTACAAGCTGCCAGGCTGTTGCATCCCCTTTTAACAACGCATCAACGCTGGAAGTTTTCAAAGCCTGTTTAATTATTTCAATATTGATCAGGCTCGAAGCCCAGCCTATCATGTAATCATTGTTGCCGGTGTATTCAGGATGCATCTTAGTGCAATATTCGATCATTTTGGCCATCCCGGGAACATTGTCTCCCCAGCTTACGGTGGGATAGACCCCATAGATGTCCTGGCATACGTCTTTTCCTGCCGAA
>Ga0209048_10000402_pt1 | contig 46798 bp, 39 predicted proteins | sample FrelakmetCRP12CR_FD_187146 | JGI IMG/M metagenome (GOLD analysis project Ga0209048, IMG submission 187146) | Freshwater lake sediment microbial communities from the University of Notre Dame, USA, for methane emissions studies - CRP12 CR (SPAdes)... | ecosystem: Environmental > Aquatic >...
CGAAGGCGGCTGGTGGCCGGACTTCGCCAGCAACGAGGAGGCGATCGAAACGCTCGCGCGCGCCATCGACGTCGCGGGATATGGCAACGGCGAAGTGCTGATCTCGCTGGACATCGCCGCCTCGGAATTTCGCGTCGACGGCCGCTACGTGCCGGGCCTGGCCAAACGCGCCTACGATACCGGCGAATGGATCGACATCGTGCTGGGATGGGTGGCGCGCTACCCGATCATCTCGCTCGAGGATCCGGTCGCCGAGGACGATGCCGCCGGGATGGCCGCGATCACCGCTGCCATCGGCAAGCGCGTGCAGATCATCGGCGATGACTTTCTGGTGACCAGCGCGCAGCGCATCGAGGCCGCCGCAAGCCAGGGCGCGTGCAACGCGGTGCTGCTCAAGCCCAATCAGGCCGGGACGATCACCGAGACGCTGGCCGCGCTGGCTGCCGCGCGCAAGCTTGGCTGGGGCACGGTGGTTTCGGCGCGCTCGGGAGAAACCGAGGACACGACGATCGCGCATCTCGCCATCGGCTGGAACGCGGGCCAGCTTAAGGTCGGCTCCTTCGCGCGCTCGGAGCGCATGGCGAAGTGGAACGAGTGCCTGCGCATCGAGCGCGAACTCGGGGCTGGCGCGGTGTTCGCTGGGCGCGACGCGCTATCTGCAGCGGACCGCGCCGGCCAGCCGCTCAGTATTGTGCGGCGGGGACGGTGAATCGCGCAGCATCGGCGCGCGTTCCGTCCGAGGGCGGGAACGAAACGCTGATGCGGGTGCCGCTGACTTCGTCGTGCGCGTCGATGACCACGGTGCCGGTGTGACGTTCAACGACCTCCTGCACGATCGCCAGCCCGAGCCCGGAGCCCTCGCCCGGGGTCCCCGCGATGCGATAGAAGCGCTCGAACACCCGGCCTCTCTCCGCCACGGGAATTCCCGGACCCGTATCCTCGACGCTCAGGTAGGGGATGCCCGCGCTGCAGCCGGTTTTCACCGTGATCGTGCCACCCGCCGGCGTGTAGCGCAGCGCATTGTCGATCAAGTTGTCGACCAGTTCCGGAAGCAGCAGCGGGTCGCCCAGTATCAGCGCGCGCTCCAGCGAAAAACCCAGGTCGATGCGCCTGCGAACGGCTTCGCGAGACCAATCCCGGGCCGCGGACTCGGCAATCGCCCGCAGGTCGACGATCTCGAGGGCGCGACTCTCGTCAGGCGAACTCTCGGCCTTGGCAAGGGCGAGCAGTTGATTTGCCAGGCGGCTGGCGCGCACGGTTGCGCCGTGCATGCGTTCGCTCTCCGCGCGCACATCGTTCGGGAGGTCGCGTCGCAGCAGCAGCTCGAGGTGCATCTGCAACCCGGCCAACGGAGTTCGCAATTGGTGGGCGGCATTGGCCAGGAACCGCTGCTGCATCTGATTGGCGTCTCGCAGGTGCTCGAGCAGGCCATTGAAAGCGCTGATCACCGGCGCGATCTCGATGGGTGCGGACGTGCCGGTCAACGGACGCAGGTCGCGCGGCGCGCGGCTCAAGAGCTCGGACCGCAAGTCCTCCAGCGGCATGAGCCCGCGCGCGACTGCGAGCCATGCGAGCGCGATCGCGCCCAATCCGATGACCAGCGTTGAGGCAAGCTCCGCGAACAGGATTTCTCCCACCAGACGGTTGCGTTTGTGCAGCGTCTCGCCCACCTGTATGACGAAGCCACCGGGCGTGCGCAACGCGGCGACGCGGATCTTTTCGTTGCCATACGTGCCGTCGAAGAATATGGTTTCTCCCGCAGCGCTCGGCGGCGCCGCCGGCATGCCCACGTCGCCGTCGATGATCGTGTCCTGCGGGGAACGAATCTGGAAGATGACCTTGTCCACCTGGTCGAAGACGAGCGTATCGAGCGCCTTCTTTGGCAGGTCGAGATGGGCGCCGGCCGCATCGACCTTGACGTTGTCGGCGATGTCGAGAACCGGGTCGAGAAGCGAGCGGTCGTAGGCGTTGTTGGCGGCGTTTTCCGCAACCAGGTAGGTCACCAGCGCAGCCCCCGACAGCATCAGGACCAGCGAGCCGATCAGGAAAAGCAGCAGGCGCCGCCGAATGCTCGGCGGTCGGCCGCCTTCACTCATCGGCGCCTTCCCACAGGTATCCGAAGCCGCGCACGGTGCGAATGTGCAAGCCCGCCGGTTCGAGCTTGGTACGCAGGCGCGAGACGTGGACTTCGATCGCGTTCGGCGAAAGCTGCTCGTCGAAGCCGGTCAGTCGCTCGGCGATCTGTTCCTTGCTGAGGACCCGCCCCGGCCGGGTGAGAAACAGTTCCAGCAATGTCCATTCGCGCCGCGTGAGTTCGACGGGCTTATCGTTCACCTTCACGCGCTTGGCGTCGATGTCAACTTTCAGGCCGGCGATCGACCAGCGCGCTTCGGGCGGCACCATGCGCCGCAGCAGTGCGCGCACCCGCGCCTCGAATTCTGTGACCGAGAACGGCTTGGTCAGGTAGTCCTCGGCGCCCAGATCGAGTCCGCGCACGCGGTCCTCGACTGCGTCGCGCGCGGTCAGCACCAGCACACTCGTCGCAGACCGGCGGGCGCGCAGCCGCCGCAAGACCTCGAAGCCGTCGATATCGGGCAGGCCGATGTCGAGAACGAGCAGGTCGAATGCCTCCGAGACGAGGAGCTGATCAGCGCTCCTGCCGGTCGCCGCGTGATCTACGGCGTGTCCAGCACGGGTCAACACTTTGATCAGCCCGTCGGCGAGCAGCGCGTCGTCCTCAACGACCAGTATGCGCATGGCGGGCCGGCCTGGTCGCGTTACAGGCGCTGCGAGGCGGCGCGCGCCACCAGCACCGCGCAATCGATTTCGCCATGCTGGATAGCGCGCATCGCTTCGCCGAGGGAGGTCGCCGACGAGGCGCAGGCGACGGAGTTGGCAAGTGTCGGTCCGGCAATGCCGAATTCGAGTGAAATCAGGGCCGCGGGCGCGTGATCCATCATCGTGATGACGGTAGTCGGCCTGGGGCGCCAGTTGTGGTCACGGAAAACCGAATGATATGCGTCCTCCGATGCCGCCACGGCCACCACTCCGGTGCCCCAGCAGACGCCATTTTGAGCCGATGCGCCGGCGATGTCCAACCCGGAGTCGGCGACCGCGTGTCGAGCGACGGCGAGCGCCATCGCCCTCGCCATCGACCTCGCCATCGCCCTCGCCCGATCGAGCATTGGCGGGCGATCCGCAGTACGGATGCGACGCACCATTGCTGTCGCGCCGCTGAAGCGTGTCTGACGATTTGCTGTCGACGCTGACCGGCCGCTTTCGCTTTCAATTGCGGGATGGCATGCTACTGCCTCGCGTCGGTCAAATGGGCGACATCGTGCGAGTTCTTGCCAAGCAGATTGCGCTGGTTACATTGGTAGCATTGAATGCTGCAGCATCGTGGGCGCAGGATTGTGGCTTGTCGCGAATCGATCATCGCGTCAATTATGACGCATCGGGCATTTGGAACCCGAATGTCTACCGAGGTATCGTTGGTGCGCTGACCGTCGCCGAGGTCGGCGGCGCGGTGTGGGAAGGTTCCGAGACGCGCTTCGGCAAGACGATGTGGCAGGGGATCGATGCGGAACTCATATCCGCGGCCGCAGCGACAGTTGGCAAGTATGCCTTCACGAGAGTGCGCCCCACCACCGAGAACAACCCATGCCTGTGGTTTCAGGGTGGGTCCAACTACAGCTTCCCCAGCGGGGAGGCGTCTGTCGCTGCGGGATTGGTGACACCTTATATCCTTGAGTACGGCAGCGAGTACCCGGCAACGTATCTGTTGGCGCTGATTCCGATCTATGTCGGGGCTGGCAGGATCAAGAACCAGGCCCATTGGCAGACCGATGTGTTGGCGGGGTGGGCGGTGGGCGGACTCTCGGGCTGGTATGCGCACAGCCGCGATGTGCCTATACTCATTGAGTTGCTACCGCATGGCGTTGCCGTGGGATGGCACAAGCAGTTCTAAGGTCGTCTCGCAGGCCCGCAGTCGTGACTTGAGTGCGGCTGCGCAGGTTCCAAATATCTTCGGAATTCGTTGGAGTTCCTGCCCTTGACCGTCATGCCAACGCGCGACGGGCCGCCGCCTTGATCCAGCTCGCCAGCGTGACCAAGCGCTTTCCTGGCCCGCGACCCCGAACCGTGCTCGCCGGCATCACGCTCGACGTTCGGCCTGGCGAGCTGGTGGCGATCCTGGGCGAGTCCGGCGTGGGCAAGTCCACGTTGCTCAACCTGATCGCCGGGCTCGAACGCGCGGAGTCGGGCACGGTGACCGTCGACGGCGTCGACCTGGGGCCGCTCGCCGACAACGCGCTGACAGCGTTTCGCCGCGTGAAGATCGGCTTCGTATTCCAGGCGTTCCACCTGCTGCCCTACCTCAGCGTCGCGCGCAACGTCGCGCTGCCGCTGGCGCTGGTCGGGCAGGATGGGAAGGATGCCGCCGCGCGCGTGCGGGCCATGCTGGCGGCGGTGAACCTCGAATCGCGTGCGGACAGCATGCCGCGCGAGCTATCCGGCGGCGAACTGCAGCGCGTCGCCATCGCGCGCGCGCTCGTTCATCGCCCGGCCGTCGTGCTGGCGGACGAGCCGACCGGCAATCTCGATCCGGAAAGTGCGGACGGCGTCATCACGCTGCTGCGCGAGTGCCTGCACGCGGAGCGCGCCACCGGCGTGCTCGTCACTCACTCACGCGTGGCCGCGGCGCGCGCCGATCGCGTCTTGACGCTCACCGCCGATGGCCTCGCGCCGACGGTGTTGTCATGAGCGCGCTGCTGGCCGTCGCGCACGCGGTCACCGGCGGTGCCTTCGGCCAGCACCGCGGGCGCCTCGTCCTTTCGGTCGCCGCCATCGCGCTCGGTGTCGCGCTGGGCTTCGCGGTTGCGCTCATCAATGCGGCGGCGATCGGCGAATTCACCGGTGGCATGAAGACATTGGCCGGGGAAGCCGACCTCGAAGTGCGCGGACCGCGCGGCGGCTTCGCCGAAGAACTCTATGGCGTGTTGAGCCGCGATCCCGACGTCGCGGTCGCGAGCCCGGTCGTCGAGGTCGATGCCCGCCTCGCGGAGCGCGACGACGCTTTGCGGATCTACGGAATCGACGCGTTTCGCGCGGCTGCGGTGACCCCGGCGCTGGTCGGCGCCGCGGACGATTCGCTCGACGTGCTGCGGCCCGGCCGGGTGTTCATGAGCCCGGCGGCGGCCGGGTGGCTCGGCCTGCAGCCCCGCGCTACGCTGCACGTGCAATCCGGCGTACGCGATGTGCCCTTGGTGGTCGCGGGGCTGGCCGGTGCGGCAAGCGGCGAGCGCTTCGCGACGATGGACATCGCCGCGGCGCAGGATGCCTTCGCGCGCGACGGGCTGCTGACAAGGATCGACCTGCGCTCGCGTCCGGGCGTGGACGTCGCCGCGCTGCGCGCACGGCTCGCCGCCACGCTGCCGCCCGGGATCGCCGTGGCCACGCCGCAGGAAAACGCGATGATCACGGCGCGGATGTCGCGTGCCTACCGGGTGAACCTGAACGTGCTCGCGCTAGTCGCGCTGTTCACGGGCGGCCTGCTCGTGTTCTCGACGCAAGCGCTGTCCATCGTTCGTCGCCGCGCCCACATCGCGCTGCTGCGCACGCTGGGATTGACGCGCGCGCGGCTCATCGCGCTGCTCGTCGTCGAAGGCATGGCGGTCGGCGTCGCCGGTTCGCTGGCCGGACTCCTCGGCGGCTACGCGATCGCCGTCGTGGTGCTGCGCGTGTTCGGCGCCGACCTGGGCGCCGGGTTCTTCCGTGGCGCCGCGCCGCATGTGGCATTCGACCCGTACGCCGCGGGCGCCTTCGGTACACTGGGTGTCGCGGTCGCGGTGCTGGGCAGCCTGCTCCCGGCACGCGAAGCCGGGCGCGCCGCGCCGGCTGCGGCGCTCAAGGCGGGCGACGAACAGCAGGCGTTCGCGCGGCTGCACCACCCCGTGGCCGGCCTCGCGATGCTCGCCGCCGGTGTGGCAGCGGCGTTGCTGCCGCCGGTCGGCGGACTGCCGGTCTTCGGCTATCTCGCCATCGCGCTGCTGCTCGTCGGCACGTTGACTCTGCTGCCGTGGCTCGCGGTGTTGGCCCTCGAGCGCCTGCCGTCGCCGCGCGCCGTGCCCGCCGCCCTCGCGCTAGCCCAGCTGCGCGGCGCGCCCGGACAGGCCACGGTGAGCCTCGCGACCATCGTCGCGAGCGTCGCGCTCATGGTGTCGATGGCGATCATGGTCGGGTCGTTTCGCCAGTCGCTGGATGACTGGCTATTGCGGGTGCTGCCGGCCGACATCTACATGCGCGCGGGCGCCACGGGCGATAGCGCCTATTTCTCGGTGGGCGACCAGCAGGCGATCGGTGTCGTCGACGGCGTCGCGAGCGTCGCGTTCCTGCGCGTGCAAAACGTGCTGCTCGACCCGGAACTGCCGCGAGTGGCATTGCTCGCGCGCGACCTGCCCGCCGCAGATCCGGGCAGCGCGCTACCGCTGGTCGGCGACGCATTGGTGCTGCGCGCCGACGATCCGCCGCCCGTTTGGGTCAGCGAAGCGGTCGTCGACCTGTACGGCGCCCGGCCGGGCGCGCGCATGCAGTTGCCGCTCGCCGGTCGGGCGCAGACGTTCATTGTGGCCGGGGTATGGCGCGACTATGCGCGGCAGCAGGGCGCGCTGGCGGTCGACCGCGCGACTTACACGCGGCTGACCGGCGACGCGACCGCCAACGATGCGGCGATCTGGCTCGCGTCCGGCACGACGGCGGGACAGTTCCGCGAGCGACTGGTCCTCCGCTTTCCCGACGCCGCGCGGGCGACGCTGGTCACGCCGGGTGAAATCCGCGCGCTGTCGATGACGGTCTTCGACCGCACGTTCGCCGTCACCTACGGATTGCTCGCTGCCGCGATCGTCATCGGCCTCGTCGGGCTGTCATCATCTTTCGGCGCGCTGGTGCTCGCGCGGCGGCGGGAGTTCGGCATGCTGCGGCATATCGGCATGACCAGGAGACAGGTCGCGGGCATGCTCGCGACCGAAGGGCTCGCGGTCAGCGGCCTCGGTCTCGCCGTCGGCATGGGGCTGGGATTCCTGATGAGCGTGATCCTCATCCACGTCGTCAACCGCCAGTCTTTCCACTGGAGCATGGCGCTGCACATGCCGTGGGCGTTGCTTGCTGTACTCGCTGGACTGTTGCTGACGCTGGCGATGGCGACGACCGTGGTGAGCGCGCGCCAGGCGATGGGGCACGACGCGATCCGCGCGGTGAAAGACGACTGGTAACGCGCAGCATCGTCCGCCAATGGATCGCCGTCGCTTTCTTTCCATACCGCTTGTCCTCGGCGCGGCGCACGCGCGCGGTGCCCCGCCGTTCGCCGCGGTCCTGCCCGGCACCGTGCTTGCCTTCCCACGCGATCACGGCAGCCATCCGCTGTTCCGTACCGAATGGTGGTACATCACCGGATGGGTGGAGGACGCACGGCACCGCGAGATCGGCGTCCAGGTCACGTTCTTCCGGAGTCGCCCGGGCGTGGCCGAGGACAGCACCAGCCGCTTCGCGCCGAAGGAACTGCTGTTTGCCCATGCTGCCATTGCCGATCCGCAGCTCGGCCGGCTGCGTCACGACCAGCGTGCCTCGCGCGCGGGCTTCGGGCTCGCCCAAGCCAGCACCGCAACCACCGATGTCGCGATCGGCGACTGGACGTTGCGCCTCGTCGACGACACCTACGAGGCGCATGTGGTCGCCCGCGATTTCGCATTGATGCTGCGTTTCGCCGCGTCGCCTGTGCCCCTGCTGCAGGGGGAGCGTGGCTTCAGCCGCAAGGGGTCGCGCGACGCGCAGGCCAGTTACTACTACAGCCGCCCGCAACTCGCCGCGACCGGCACCGTGACCATCGATGGCCAGGCGGAGGAGGTGCGCGGCATCGCCTGGCTCGACCACGAATGGTCGAGCGAATACCTGGCACCCGAAGCGCAGGGCTGGGACTGGACGGGCATCAACCTCGCCGACGGCGGCGCCCTGATGGCGTTTCGCATCCGTGCGAAGGATGGCAGCGTGCTGTGGGCCGGGGGCACCCTCCGCGACGCGTCCGGCGCCACGCGCACGCTGGCGCCCGCCGCCGTGCGCTTCACGCCGCAGAAGTCGTGGCGCTCGCCGCGCACCGGCATCGCCTATCCGGTGGCGGTGCGCGTTGAGGCTGGCGGCATCGAACTCATGCTCGAGCCGCTCATGGAGGACCAGGAACTCGATTCGCGCGCGAGCGTGGGCACCGTCTACTGGGAGGGCGCCGTGCGCGCGCTCGCCGGCGGCCGCGCGGTCGGGCGCGGCTACCTCGAGCTCAGCGGTTACGGCGGAGGACTCCGGATCTGACCTGCACCCGGCCGCGGCACTGCAAGGCGGCGCTGCATTGATTCGGCGGATGGGCGACGCCGGCGACGCCACGATGGCGTCGCCGGCGCTCACCGAGTCGCGTGGCGTCAGTCGTCGCGCTGATCCGCTCCGCTTCCACCACCACCGGCAATCTCGTGCGCCTTGCGGACGTCTTCCTCCTTGCCCGGTCCATGGCAGCTCGCGCAGCGCTCGCGCACGCTCGCGCCGATTGCGGATTGTGTCGTGGCGAACGATGCGCCTCCGGTGCGGATCATGTGCGACTTCACCTCCGCGCTGTCATGGCAGGCGGAACACACGGCCGCGGCGGGACTGATCTTCATGTCATTCGAGGGGTCGACGTCGATGCTGCGCGTGGCGGAAAGATAGCTGCTCTGCGTCTTGATCGTCGTCCCGAGCACCCCCGGCAGCAGCGGCAGCTCGAAGCTACCCTTGCCGTTGGCATCGATGTGGCAATTGGTGCAATCGCGGAGCTGCTTCGGGAAGCGCACGCCGCTGAAGTCGTTGACCGAGCTGTTGCGGCCGATCACGATGAACGGCTGTTTCCGGAATCCGCCTGCATGGATAGAGTGCACCATCACCTTGAAATCAACCGGTACTTCGGCCCCGGCGATCAGCAAGCCGTTCTGCGGCGTATCGGTCGCGATCGCGGCGCGTCGCCACGGAACGTCGGTCTGGTTGGGATTGTGGCAAATCACGCAGACGCGAAGATTCTCGTTGCGATTCCCGCCGTGCAGGCTCAAGCGCGGCACTACGCCTGTGCCGTGATCCTTGTCGTCATGACACGCCTTGCACTTGTTGATGTCGACGATCGGCCGGCGCTGATCCGGAATAATCGCCGCAAGCGCCGTTGTCGGCGCGAACGAGAAATCGACCGCTTCGCTTCGGGCCGGGATGGCGGGGAACGGAGCCGCGGGCGGGCAGGGGTCTGGAGGGAAGCCGGCCAATTGGCCGCTGCACACGGGATGGCCCTCGAGCGCGACGCGGCCGGCCGTCACGCTCGTGCCGGAGGGCAACGGCGTGACCGTGCTTTCCGCGAAATACCGGTTGAGGCCGCCTGGGTTGACGCTGGTCGGCGCACCACAGTCCGCCGCCGTGCATTCCTTGGCGGCCGGCAGCAGTGTCCCGTTCGCTATGATCGGGACCCGGACCGGGAAGGCTGCGGCGTCGCCGAGCGCGGTGAGCGGCGTGAAGCTCCCGGAATTGCTGCCGGTGTTCATGAAATCGGAAGCCGGATTCCAGCCGATGTCGAGTGTCAGCTGCGCGCCGGCGCTCCGGAATGGCAGCTGATTCTTGATGTCCCACGGCTGATTGCTGATCTTCGGGTCTGTGACCGAAAAGAGAACCTTCACCTTGTACGAACGGGGCGTGGTCGGCAACGCCGTGACACTGACCGTCTCGATGTTGTACTGGAAGTGCGATGCGGCATCCCAGAGATCAACGGTTGCCTGCGCGTGTCCTGCGGCAAGCAGGGCGCCCAGTGCGAACGCAAACCTGCAATGTCGCCATGCAGTTGCTATGATCATGTCGATTCTCCTGAAATTAGCGCCGTTGACTGCATCGGTTCGAGCATGGCGTGGCGAGTCGCAGGCCCTGGTTCTGGTGCCGCTGGCTGCAGCGACCGCGGTACGCCCAATGCCTGCAGGCTAGCGACCCATCCTGAAAGGAGGATGAATCGACAGCCGCGGCAAATTTGACTTGGATCAATGGAGCGCTGAATCCGACGCACGCACGCTTTGCCTGCCATGACGCGCCAGTTTCAATGGCGTACGCTCTCGCGATGCGGATTCTTCTCATCGAGGACGATCCGGTGCTGGGCGCCGCCGTCCGCGACTATTTGACGCGCGAATCGCATGTTGTCGACTGGGTGACACGCCTCGCCGAGGCACGCGCCTGTCCCGCGCAGGACTACGCGGTGGTCGTGCTCGATCTCGGCCTCCCGGACGGCGACGGACTCGCCCTGCTTCCATTCGGCGCCGACGTGTCCGAGCCGCCGGGCATTCTCGTGCTCACGGCGCGCGATCGGCTTTCCGACCGAGTGCGCGGGCTGGATGCCGGCGCCGACGACTATCTTGTCAAACCGTTCGATCTTCCCGAGCTCGCTGCACGCCTGCGCGCGCTGGGACGGCGGCGCGCCAGACGGCATTCGCCCCTTATCGAGCTGGGCGCGCTGACGATCGATACAGTGTCCCGCGAGGTCAGGCTCGACGAGACACTGGTCGAGCTCACGGCGCACGAATACGCGCTCGTCGTGCAATTTGCCGAGCATCCGCGCCACGTGCTGAGTCGGGCGCAATTGGCAAGCGCCATTCATTCGCTCGACAACGGCGCGGTCTCCAATGTGGTCGAGGTCTACATCTCGCGCCTGCGCCGCAAGCTCGGCCGCGATGCGATCCGCACGGTGCGCGGCTTCGGCTATCGATGGGGAACCGTGGGCGCGGACGCGCATACGGCCGCGCGATGACGCGGAAAGCCGCGAGTTCGATGACGCAGGCACTGACCCGCAGCCTGCTCGTCGGCCTCACGGTCCTCTGGCTCGCCGGGGTGCTGGGTAGTGGGGTAGTCCTGAAACGGCTCATCGACCGGCAGTCCGACGACGCGCTGCAGGAAAGTGCCTTGGTCCTGATGTCGCTCGTCCGGCAAACCGACGACCTGCTCGTCACCGCCGCCGCGCTGGGGGAACGGACGCCGCTGCCCGACAACACCGAGGCGCGCGAGCGATTCGCCTATCAGATCCGCGACGCATCGGGACGCATTTTACTCAAGTCACACAATGCGGTACCGGAGTTGCACGACATGCCGCTGCAGGAGGGCATGGTCGACGTCGGCGAATGGCGCGTGGTGACGCTGTACGATCCCGGGAAGGCGCGCTATCTGCAGGTCGCCGACCCGCTGGCCGAGCGCCGGGACGCCTTGCTGACGTCGCTGCTTTGGCTGACCGGGCCGCTCGCGGTGCTGCTTGCGTTCGCGACATTCATCGTGTTCCGGGCGTCGCGAACGCTCGCGCAACATGTGCAGCGGACCGCCAACGCGCTGTCGCGGCAGGACCCGCAGGCGCTGGGGCTCCTGCCGCTCGACGGCGTGGTGACGGAAATGAAGCCGGCGGTCGAGGCAACCAACCGGCTGCTGTCGCGGCTCGCGGAAGCGTTCGAGGCCGAGCGCAGTTTCACGTACAACAGCGCGCATGAACTGCGCACGCCGATTGCCGCCGCGCTGGCGCAGGCGCAATTGCTTGCAGCGAATGCCCAGGCAAGCGCGCTGGGAGCGCAGGCCGATGCACTCGTCGGCGCGCTTTCGCGCCTCGCTCGCATCGTCGAAAGGTTGCTGGCGCTGGCGCGCGCCGAGGGTGCTGCACCGTTGGCCAGCGAGTGGGTCGACCTGGGCCGGGTGGTCCAGCTCACGGTCGACGAGTTTCAACGCAGCCCGGCATTGCGCGGCCGGCGGATCCTGGCTGAAGCCACTCCGCTGCGCGTGCGCGGCGACTTCGATGCGGTAGGCCTTGCCGTTCGCAATCTGGTCGAGAATGCGATCGTCCATGGCGTGGGGGGCACCACGATACGCGTCGGCTGCGCCGCAGCGCCAGAAGGCGCAATCCTCACCGTGATCGACGACGGCCCGGGCGTGCGGAGCGACGAGCTGGGATCGCTGGTCAAACGCTTTGCCCGCGGCAAGAACGCCGCCGGCGGTGGTGCTGGTCTCGGCCTGTCGATCGTCGACACGCTGGCGCGGCGCATGGGCGCGAAGCTCGATCTGCGCAGCCCTGGCGAGGGGCAGCGTGGGGGCTTCGAGGCGCGGCTCACCTGGCCCGCGCAACCACAGGCGCGCCGGCCCGGGCGCGGTACCGCCAAGGACGCCCGGCCACCTCGCAAAACTGCCGCCGGCGGCGCGGGCTGGAGAAACAGCGCGACCAGGATCCACTGACGGCTACCGATCGCGCCGACGCGGGCGGGCGGCTTATGGGCCGCTGCCGGTTCCATCGTCCAAGAAAGGGTGAATCCATGATCCTGCGTTGGATCGCCATCGACGGATGTCGGGCTCAGCGGCAAGGGCAATGACGAGGACCGACGACGGCGGAGGCGGGATCGGGCCCGGAGCCCGGCCAAGCGCACAGAAAACGGTGCGAGAATGGCGGCGCGCCAGTCGAGCGGGCGCGCGTGCGGCTTTCGATCCAGGTCAAAGTCGATTCGGCAATTTGTGCCACAGTTGCGCGTTGCGCGCGGCGGAAGCGCTCCGCCATCCAAGACCTGTCCGAGAAAGGAAGACAATGAGACTGCTTCTCGCCTTACTTGCAACGCTCCTCGTCAGCGCCGGCTGGGCGACGGAGAATCCCTCGCCCTCGCAAGGCATGTCCATCAAGGGCGAGGTGCTCGAGGTCAGGGACGTCGACACGTTCACCTACCTGCGCCTGAAGACCAGCGAAGGCGAGAAATGGGCGGCGATCAGCAAGGCGCCCGTCAAGAAGGGCGCAGAAGTGACGATCGAAAATGTGGTGATGATGAAAGATTTCGAGAGCAAGTCGCTCAAGAAGACCTTCGACACGATTGCTTTCGGCAGGCTTGCCGGCACGGACACCGGCACCGGCGCGGCTCCAGCGACAACCGATCTCAGCCAGTTTCACGGGGGAATTTCCCAGTCGACCGACGTCGGGAACGTCAAGGTCGCGAAGGCGAGCGGCCCTGACGCGCGGACGGTCGCGGAGATCGTGACGAAAAGGACAGAGCTCAAGGACAAGCCGGTTACGGTTCGTGGCAAGGTCGTGAAATTCACCGGCGGCGTCATGGGCAAAAACTGGATTCATTTGCGCGACGGGTCGGGTTCGAGTGCGGAAAACACCAACGACATCGTCGTCACGACCAAGGACGAGACGCAGATCGGCGAGGTCGTGGTGGCAAAGGGTGTCGTGCGCACGGACATCAATCTCGGGTCCGGCTATGCCTTCGCCGTGTTGATCGACGAGGCCAAGCTGCAGAAGTAGTCGGCTTTGGCGCGGACTGTTTCGCGCTCGGCGCGCCTGGCGGAGCGGCACGAGCGCCTGCAGGTCGGGCACGAACCAGGGGCTCGCACCCTCGCCTCGGTCCGCGTCGAATACGCCGATGGCGGGCAGGAGGTCGACGACCTTGCGCTCGATCCATACGAGTTGCGCAACGGCTATTCCCCGCGGTCGGGCGAGCAGAAGACATTGCTGCGCAGAACTCTGGAGGCGGTCAAGAACTGCCACGACGCGAAGCGCTTTGCGGCTGCGGAGCGTCCGGGTCGCACGGTTACACGAAAATGGAACCGCGGTCGCAACCGGCGACGCGCCTGGAGTTGCGCGCCGCGTTTGCTTTGCGATCGCGGAAATCGTCCCAATCGCTGTTGCGTTTGCGCAATTGCTGCTCGGCAAGTGCCGCAATTCGCCGCCTCGCCCGATGCCACAGGATGCACGTGACCAAGCTTGCGGCAAGTTTGCTATTTGCTTACGAAATGCTTGCGATCTTTGAAGCAAGTCCTTCTTTGGCCTTGTACGATGCACGTTGCCATTGCTGTCGACAACTTCATGGCATACAGTCGTGCACCCGCTCTGCGCATCGCGGAGCGGACTGACGTGGCCACACGACTGCGAACCATACGAGGAGAGCTATGAAGATACATTATCAACTTGCGGCGTTGGCCGCTGCAGCCCTAGTGCTCACTGGATGCGGAGGAGGCGGCTCGAATTCCAACAATAGCGGCGTCCAGCTGAAGGCTTTGATCGCCGTGCCCAATATCACTCCGACGACGAACTTTTCGTTCGACATCTCCGCGGTCGACTCGGCAAAGGCGCGCATGTACTTTACGGATCGCAACAACAAGTCGGTCGACGTCATCGACATCAAGACGAATACGTTCCTGAAGCAGATCATGGGGGGGTTCGCTGGCTGCGACACGGGGCCCACGTGCAGCGGTGCGAACAACGATAAGTCCGGCCCCAACGGTCTCAACATCATTCAGGGGACGCCTTTCATCTATGTTGGCGACGTCAACTCGGTCAAGATCATCGACACCACTAGCGACACGGTGGTCAACACGATCGCCATCGGCGGCACGTCGGGATTGCGCGCGGACGAAGGTTGTTACGACCCCGATCACAAGATCTTCATGATCAACAGCCCCGGCGAGAATCCGCCGTTCGCGACGTTCATAGATACAACGACGCAGAAGATCATTGCCACGTTGTTGTTCACGGACCCGGGTAGCGGGCCAAACGGCCCCGCATCGGCGGGATTGGAAGCCTGCGTGTACGACCACGCGACGCAAAGCTTCCTCAACAACAACGACGGCTCGACGGCGAATCCCCATGGGGAAGTCGATGTCATTCCGGCCGCGTTCATCCTGCAAGGCAATCCGACGCAGCCGGTGACCCTGACGTTGCCAACGATAACGCCTGGCAGCGGCTTCAACGTCTTCCCGCTGGGCAACTGCGACCCGACCGGCTTGGACCTCGGGCCGGGTACCGACATGATCGTGGTGTGCCGCCAGGGCACAACCGGAGCCTTGCTCACCGCTTTGATCCTCAATCGAGTGACGGGCGCGATCCTGGCGACGCTCAATGCCGGTGGTGGCGATCAGGTTGCCTATGACGCCGCGACCAACCGCTATTACATCGGCGGCAGCCGCTGGACCGCCAGCGGATTTGCCGGAATCAATGGCGCCTGCAGCGCCGCGTCGCCCTGCACCCCGGTGCTGATGGTGATCGACGCCGCAACTCGGCAGTTTGTCACCGCGCCAACGTCCGGCAATAATGCCCACTCCGTCGCCGTCGATGCGACCTCGCACCAGGCGTACATGCCGTATTCTTCGGCAGCTGCACCGGCAGGCTGCGCAACCTGTGCGGTTGTGCCCAACGGTGGCGTAATGGTGTTTTCAACCCAGTAGGTCTGCAGCGCAAGTCGACCCGTCGCCAGCTTCCCCAATCCGGCGACGGGTCGAATGGCGCGCAGTCGCTGCGGACAGCGCCGGCCGCTGCAGCGGGTGGAGTCCTGCAGTTCCCGCTGTCGATCCAGGCGGGGCCGCCGGTTACTCTCGTCGAGCGGCAGACTCACGATCCATACGGCGTTCAGCCGCCGATCAACTGCAGGTTGAATGGGTCCTGCGTCAGCCAGGCATTGTCCTGGTCCCGGGCGAGAGCAGCCAAGCCCGAGTCGCCGGGCTAAGTCACCACCCCTTTCCACCATTCGCAGCAACGACGGAGCGCGACTGAAGGCGCCCCTGCCGTGCGGCCGCTCAGTTGATCGCGAAACAGTACATATAACCCGCGCCGCCGGTAGCCTTGAGCGCGTCATCGCTGCAGCCCTTGGTCGGGTGCGACGAATTCCATGACAGTGCGGGCGGCGTGGTGTCGAGTCCAGAGCGGTCGTGGTGGCCGACGATCGCCGAGCCGTCGCCGCTCCTGGTCCAGTTGCCGCAGGTCTTGTCGTCGCTGCCGGCAAAAGCAGTGCCGTCCGGCTGCGAACCGGTGAGCACGTCGTGCTGGTTAGGCGTGTCGCCGCGGCCGCTGACCACGGCCCCCTTTTCGGTGAGCGCGGTCTGCTTGTTGAGGTTGTTGGCGCCGTGCAGTTCGGCCACGTCCTTGGCGATCACCACGCCCTTGGCATTCTGCCACGGTCCCTTGCCGATGCGGTCGCGCGCGTTGACGGCGGGCGCGGTGGCGGTGGCGCCGGTGCTCAGATACGCGTGCCAGGTCTTGCTGGCGGCGCCGACGGCGGCGGCGAGCTTCTGGCAAAACTGGTCGGCACCCGCGAGTCCTCCGAAGTCGGCGCCCTTGCCCGAGCCGGTGCTGGTGACGAAGAACGACATTCCAGATTGCTGCGCCATCGCGAGACCGGAAATTGTCGCTGCGCCCAGCGCCGTCCACGCCATTACGCTGTGCCGCCTGTTCATTGCACGCCTCCATGGATAAGATTTGCTCAAGGGCGCATTCTAGCTCGGTCTTGCTGCAATGGCATCAAGGCCGCTGTCGCAGCGCGCAGCAGCTTGTCAGCATCCTGCCAGGCCGGTAGCATGACCTCCGACCTGCGTGCTACCGGCCGCGCACCGCGCGAAGGTTCCGGAGGGCGCTTCCGTTCCAGGAGGAAACATGAGCAAGCAGTCGCGAGGCCTCGCCTGGCTGGCGCTGGCGGGAATGTCGATGGCACTGCCGGCCATGGCGCAAATCAAGATCGCCTACATTGATCCGCTGTCCGGTGGCGCCGCTAGCGCCGGTATCAACGCCCAGAAGCACATGACCTACCTGATCGACCGCGCCAACGCGGCCGGCGGCTTCAACGGCGAGAAGCTGGAACTGCTGTCTTTCGACAACAAGGTCGATCCGCAGGAATCGCTGATCGCGCTCAAGAAGGCGCTCGACGACGGCGCGCGCTACGTGTTCCAGGGCAATGGCAGCGGCGTGGCGCTCGCCATCACCGACGCGGTGCTCAAGTACAACGAGCGCAATCCCGGCAAGGAGGTCCTGTTTTTCAACTACGCCGCGGTCGATCCCGCACTGACCAACGAGAAGTGCAATTTCTGGCACTTTCGCTTCGACGCCGACGCCGACATGAAGATGGGCGCGCTCACTGACGCCATTGCCAAGCAGCCGCAGATCAAGGCAGTCTATCTGATCAACCAGGACTACTCCTTCGGCCGCGCAGTCGCCGCGGCGGCGAAGAAGATGCTGGCGGAGAAACGCCCGGACATCAAGATCGTCGGCGATGAATTGCATCCGCTGCAGAAGGTGCAGGACTTCTCGCCTTACGTCGCCAAGATCAAGGCCTCCGGCGCCGATACGGTCATCACCGGCAACTGGAGCAACGACATGCTGCTGCTGATCAAGGCGGGCAAGGACGCCGGCCTCAAGGTGAACTGGTACACCTACTACGGCGGCGCGCTCGGGGCGCCCAGCGCGATCGGCAAGGACGGCATCGGCACGGTCAAGCAGATCAGCGAGTATCACAATAATGCGCTGCCCGAACTTGATCCCGACGCCGCCAACTTCAAGAAGCGCTTCACCGGAAAGGACGACGAGTTCGGTTACTACCGGCTCAAGACTGCGTTCGACATGTTCGCTGCCGCCACTGCCAAAGCCAAGTCCAACGACCCGGTCAAGGTCGCGAAGGCGCTCGAAGGATTGAAGATCACGACAACGGTCGGCGACGTGGAAATGCGCGCCGACAATCACCAGATCCTGATGCCGATGTTCGTGGCGACGTTTTCGGACAACGTGAAGTTCGACGTCGAGAAGACCGGGCTGGGCTTCAAGACCGACGTGAAGATCAACGGCAAGGACATGGCGCTGCCCACGACCTGCAAGATGCAGAGACCCTCGTAGCGCCGGCGACCAGGCGCGAACGACCGGGGCCAGAGGGCTGGCCAGGACCGGCGGGCGATCGCTGCCGGCGACGGACTCTTCGCACCCGATTGCCGACTCCTCCCCGAGCAAAAGTAATGGTCGAACTCGTCACCTTCTCGCTGCTCAACGGCGTGGTCTACGGGCTGCTGCTGTTCATGCTCTCCAGCGGCCTGACGCTGATCTGGAGCATGATGGGCGTGCTCAATTTCGCGCATGCCACCATGTTCATGCTCGGCGCGTATTTCTCCTACCAGATCGGCCGCTACATCGGCTTCTGGCCGGCGTTGGTGATCGCCCCGCTGCTCGTCGGCCTGCTGGGCGGCGCGATCGAACGCTATGGCCTGCGCCATGTGCACCGGCACGGCGCGGTGGCGGAGATCCTGTTCACCTTCGGGCTCGCCTACCTCATCGTCGAAATCGTGGTCATGCTGTGGGGCCGCAATCCGATCGAGAACCGGGTTCCAGCGGTGATCGATTTTCCGATATTCACGCTCTTCGGCACCAGCTATCCGTTCTACAAGGCGCTGATGATGGCGATTTCGGTGTCGATGTTCACCTTCCTCTATCTCGCGTTCAAGCGCACGCGCGTCGGACTGGTGATTCAGGCGTCGCTGACGCACCCGCAGATGGTGGGCGCGCTGGGGCACGACGTGCCGCGTATGTTCGTGCTGGTGTTCGCAGTCGGCAGCGCATTGGCGGGACTGGCCGGCGTCATCGGCGGCTTCGCGCTCCTCACCGAGCCCAACATGGCCGCGGCACTGGGACCGATCGTGTTCGTCGTCGTCGTCGTGGGCGGGCTCGGCTCGATTCCGGGCGCGCTGGTCGCGTCGATGCTCATCGGCATCGTTCAGACTTTCGCGGTAGCGCTCGACTATTCGCTGCTCGACCTGTTCCGCGTCCTGAACGTGCCGGTATCGCGCACCTCGCCCCTGCACGAAGTGTATGCGGTCAAGATCGCGCAGGCGGCGCCGGTCATTCCCTACCTGTTGCTGGTGCTGATGCTGATCCTGCGCCCGCGAGGGCTACTGGGCACGCGCGAAACATGAGTGATGGCGGACTTGGGACGGCGTCCTCCCACCGACGCAGCGCTACCGAACACGACTGGTTGCGTCACTATGGCGTGTGGGTCGCGGCGGCGGCGGTGCTGCTGCTCCTGCCGCATGTTCCGGGACTGAGTTCCAATTTCGGCCGCTCGCTGCTGAGCCAGATGGGCATCGCGACGGTGTTCGCGCTGTCGTTCAACCTGCTCTTGGGGCAGACGGGGCTGCTCTCCTTCGGGCACGCCGTGTATTTCGGCCTCGGCGGCTTCGCCGCGATCCACTTCATGCGCGCGATCAATGCCGGGCTGCCGGTGCCGATGCCGCTGGTGCCGGTGGTCGGCGCTGCCACAGGGCTTGCCTTCGGCCTGCTGTTCGGCGCGCTGACCACGCGGCGCGCTGGCGTGGTGTTCGCGTTGATCTCGTTGGGCATCGGCGAGCTGGTGTTCGCGGCTTCGCGCATGCTGCAGGGGTTCTCCGGCGGCGAGGAGGGCATCACTGCCAATCGCGCCATCGGGCCGCGTCCCTTCGGGCTCAATTTTGCGTCGCAGCTGCAGGTGTACTACATCATCGCGTTCTGGGCGCTGCTCGCCGCGGCGTTGATGTACGCCTTCACGCGCACTCCGGTCGGCCGCATGGGCAACGCGGTGCGCGACAATCCGGAGCGCGCGGCGTTCGTCGGCTACAGCACGCAAGGCGTGCGCTTCATCGTCTTTGCGGTGGCGGCGATGTTCGCCGGGCTCGCCGGCGGATTGCACGCCATCAACTACGAAATCGTCGCCGCCGATGCAGTCGGCGCGGCGCGCTCGGGCAGCGTGCTGCTGATGGTCTATATCGGCGGGGAGGCGCATTTCATCGGCGCCATCCTCGGTGCGATCACCATCACCTGGCTGCAGGTCAGCCTCAGCGACTACACGACCGCGTGGCAGCTCTACCTCGGGCTCTTTTTCATGGCGATCGTGCTGTTCGCGCCCGGCGGGCTGGCGGGCCTGATCCTGATGCACGCGCCGATCGTGCGCACAAGGGCGTTCGCCGGCGTGCTCGGGGCGTACGTTCTGGCTGCGATTCCGGCGGTGGTGATGCTCACGGGTGCGCTCGCGCTGCTCGAAATCAACTATCGACTGTCGACGCAGCCCGAAGCGGGCTCGCGCATGAAGCTCTATGGCATCGCGATCGACACGTCGACGCCGTGGCCGTGGGTGGCCGCGGCGGTGTGCCTGCTGGGCGGGTGGTGGGTGTTTCGCCGGGCCTGGCCGGTCGTCGCCGCGGCGCGACAGCGTGCTGCCGACGAAGTCGCCGGGCACGGCGAATGGGCGGCGCCATGACCCGACCCGAAGCGAGCCGCGACGAACGGCGCGCCTGCGCACTGCGTCTGGCCGGCGTGCACAAGAGTTTCGGCGTCACCCCGATCATCCGCGGCGTGTCGCTCGACGTGCTCAAGGGCGAGCGCCACGCCATCATCGGCCCCAACGGTGCCGGCAAATCGACGCTGTTCAACCTTATCAGCGGACGCTTCGCCCCGACCAGCGGCTCGATCCGGCTCAACGATGCGGAAATCGCCGGCGACATCCCGTCGGCGATCTATCGCCGCGGCCTGGCGCGCAGCTTTCAGGTCACCAACATCTTTCCGCGGCTCTCGGTATACGAGAACATCCGCTGCAGCATCCTCTGGTCGCTGGGCTACAAATACAATTTCTGGCGCAACGTGAATACGTTGCGCGACGCCAGCGAGAAGACCGACCGGACGCTCGAACAGATCCGCTTGACGGCACGCCGCGACACGCTGGCGGGTGTGCTGACCTACGCCGAGCAGCGCGCGCTGGAGATCGGCATCACCATCGCCGGCGACGCTGCGGTGATTTTGCTCGACGAGCCGACCGCGGGCATGAGCCGCAGTGAGACCGACAGCGCGGTCGAACTGATCCGGTCGGTGACGGTGGACAGGACGCTGGTGATGGTCGAGCACGACATGGGCGTCGTGTTCAACCTTGCCGACCGGATTTCGGTGCTGGTGTACGGCGAGATCATCGCCACCGACGTGCCGGTGCGCATTCGCGAGAACGAGGCGGTACAGGTCGCCTATCTGGGCACGCCGGCGCATGCTTGAGGTCGACAACCTGCACGCCTATTACGGGAAGAGCCACATCCTGCAGGGCATTTCGCTGCACGTCGCCGAGGGCGAGATCGTCAGCCTGCTGGGCCGCAACGGCGCGGGGCGCTCGACGGCGATCAAGACCATCATGGGCGAAGTGCCGCCAGTCGGCAGCATCCGTTTCCGGGGCGAGCGCATCGACGGCCTGAGGCCGCACCAGATCGCGCGTCGCGGCCTGGGTTACGTGCCGGAAGACCGGGCCATCTTTCCCGGCCTCAGCGTGCGCGAAAACCTCGTGCTCGGCATGAAGTCGGCGCAGCCTTCGGGCCGCTGGTCCATCGACGACATGTTCAGCCTGTTCCCGGTGCTGCGCGAGCGCGCCAACGCGCCCGGCGGCGTGCTCTCCGGCGGGGAGCAGCAAATGTTGACGATTTGTCGTACGCTCATGGGGGACCCCGACCTGATCATGGTCGACGAGCCGACCGAGGGGCTGGCGCCGAAACTGGTGGAGCGGGTGCGCGACCTGCTGCAGACCATCGCAGCGCGCGGCATCGCCATCCTGTTGATCGAGCAGAAGCTCACCATCGCGCTCGGCATTTCGCGGCGGCTGTACGTAATGGGCCAGGGGCAGATCGTGTTCGAAGGCACGCCCGGAGACCTGCGCGCCAACGACCAGGTGCGCAAGGATTGGCTGGAAGTTTGAGCGGACGCCTGACTGGGGCGTTTCCAATGCGCGTTGGCAATCGCGCAGCTACACCAACATGATGGAGCCGACCATTAACACGTCGTATGCATTGCACGGCACCCTCGCGGTGCTCACGCTGGACAATCCGCCGGTCAACGGCCTGGGCCTCGCCGTGCGCGCCGGCCTGGTCGCCGGTATCGACCGTGCGCTGACGGACGCCAATGTCCGCGCCATCGTCGTCATCGGCGCCGGCAAGGTTTTCTCAGGGGGCGCCGACATCCGCGAGTTCAACACGCCCAGGTCGAGTGCCGAGCCGACGCTGCGCACCGTCATTCGGATCGTCGAGGCCGCCTCCAAACCTGTCATAGCCGGCATCGGCGGAACGTGCATGGGCGGCGGGCTGGAGTTGGCGCTCGGATGCCATTTCCGCGTGGCGGCGCCGGATGCGCAGATCGCGTTGCCCGAAGTGAAACTGGGCATCGTGCCCGGCGCCGGCGGCACGCAACGCCTGCCGCGCGCCGTCGGCGTGGAGCGCGCCTTGAACATGATCGTGTCGGGGGCGCCGGTCGCCGCCGCGCAGCTCGAGGGTACGGCCCTGCTCGACGAACTGGTTGCGGGCGACCTGCTCGCCGGCGCGCTCGCCTTCGCTCTAAGGGTCGTTGCCGAGAAGCGCCCGCTCAAGCGCGTGCGCGACATCAAGCCCGCGCTGGCCAACGCCGAGGCATTTTTTCAGTTCGCGCGCAATTCCGTCGCCGTCCTGGCGAAGAACTTTCCGGCGCCGCTGAAATGCGTCGACGCGGTGGCGGCATCGGTATCGATGCCGTTCGACGACGGCTTGCGCTATGAGCGTGAACTGTTCACGCAGCTGGTCTCGACGGTTGAGTCGAAGGCGTTGCGGCACGCGTTCTTTGCCGAGCGCGCGGCCACCAAGATCCCCGGCATTCCCGACGCGACGCCGGCTCGCAACGTTGCCAGCGTGGCAGTGATCGGCGCCGGCACGATGGGCGGCGGCATCGCGATGAATTTTCTCAATGCCGGTGTGCCGGTGACGCTGCTCGAGACGGCCCAGGCAGCGCTCGACAAGGGTCTGGCGACCATCCGCAGGAACTACGACGCGTCGCTCAAGAAGGGCAAGATCACGCCGGAGAAACTGGCGCAGACGCTGGGATTGCTCAAGCCGACGCTGGCCTACGCGGACCTGGCGCAGGCCGATCTGGTGATCGAGGCGGTGTTCGAGGACGTCGCGGTCAAGCAGGCTGTCTTCACGCAGCTCGACGCGGCGGCGAAACCCGGCGCGATCCTCGCGACCAATACCTCCACGCTCGACGTCGACAAGATCGCCGCGTTCACGCGGCGCCCGCAGGACGTCGTCGGCATGCATTTTTTCAGTCCGGCCAACGTGATGAAGCTGCTCGAGGTCGTGCGCGGCGCGAAGACCGCGGCCGACGTCCTGGCCACCGTCATGCAGGTGGCGAAGAAGATCCGCAAGACGGCGGTGGTGTCCGGTGTGTGCGATGGCTTCATCGGTAACCGGATGGTGGAGCAATACCTGCGGCAGGCATTCTTCCTGGTCGAGGAGGGCGCAGCGCCGCAGCAGGTGGATCGCGCGCTGGAGAAATTCGGCATGGCGATGGGGCCGTTTCGCATGAGCGACCTGGCCGGCAACGACATCGGCTGGTACATCCGCAAGCGTCGTTACGTCGAGCGGCCGCAGGTCGTGTACTCGAAGATCGCCGACCGGCTGTGCGAGCTGGGCCGCTTCGGGCAGAAGACGGGCGCCGGCTGGTACCAGTATCCGCCGGGGCGCCGCGACGCGCTGCCCGACACGATCGTCGACGCGATGATCGCGGACTACCGCAAGGAGCGCGGCATCACCGCGCGCCGGATCGGCGACGACGAAATCGTCGAGCGCTGCATCTATGCGCTGATCAACGAAGGCGCGCGCATCGTCGAGGAGGGTATCGCCCAGCGCGCCTCCGACATCGACGTCGTGTATCTGACCGGCTACGGTTTTCCGCCACAGCGCGGCGGGCCGATGTTCCACGCCGATACGGTCGGCCTGTACAACGTCGTGCGCAGCATCGAGCGCTTCGCGGCGCAGCCCGGCGGCGATGCGACCTTCTGGCAACCGGCGCCGCTGCTCGCGCGCCTGGCCGCCGACAACCAGACCTTCAACGGCTGATCCGGCGTCCGCGCCGCGCTGCCCGCGATCCCCGAAAGATCCCGATCATGACCGACGCAGTCATCGTCTCCACCGCCCGCACCGGGCTTGCCAAGTCCTGGCGGGGCGCCTTCAACATGACGCACGGCGCGACCCTGGGCGCGCACGCCGTGAAGCACGCCATCGAGCGCGCGCGGCTGGACCCAGCGGAAGTCGAGGACGTCGTCATGGGTTGCGCCTTTCCGGAAGGCGCGACCGGGTCGAACATCGCGCGCCAAGTCGCCTTGCGCGCGGGCTGTCCGGTGTCGGTTGCCGGCATGACCGTCAATCGCTTCTGCTCGTCGGGCCTGCAGACGATCGCTCTGGCCGCACAGCGCGTCATCGCCGGCGAGGGCGACATCTTCGTCGCCGGTGGCGTCGAGGCGATTTCCTGCGTGCAGAACGAAATGAACAAGCACATGCTGCGCGAAGCATGGTTGTCCGAGCACAAGCCCGAGCTGTACTGGACCATGCTGCAGACCGCGGAAACGGTGGCCAAGAGATACGACATCTCGCGCGAGCGCCAGGACGCGTACGGAGTGCAAAGCCAGCAGCGCGCCGCGGCGGCCGCCGCGGCCGGGCGCTTCGCCGCCGAGATCGTGCCGATGACGACGACCATGGGCGTCGCCGATGCGGCTGCCGCGCGCGTGTTCACCAAGGCGGTCACGATCGCCGCCGACGAGGGCATTCGCGCCGACACGACGCTCGAAGGCGTGGCGAAAATCAAGCCGGCGCTTCCCGGAGGCGTCATCGCCGCCGGCAATGCCAGCCAGTTCTCCGACGGCGCGTCGGCGTGCGTGGTGATGAGCGATCGCGAAGCCGCGCGCCGGGGCCTGCAGCCGATGGGCATCTTCCGCGGCTTCGCGGTGGCGGGCTGCGAACCCGAGGAGATGGGCATCGGCCCGGCGTTCGCCGTGCCCAAGCTGCTCGCGCGCGCAGGCAAGCGCGTCGACGACATCGGCCTCTGGGAATTGAACGAGGCCTTCGCGGTGCAGGTGATCTATTGCCGTGACAAGCTTGGCATCCCCGATGATCGGCTCAACGTCGACGGCGGCGCGATCGCGGTGGGGCACCCGTACGGCGTGTCCGGATCGCGGCTGACGGGGCATGCGTTGATCGAAGGCAAGCGCCGGGGCGCGAAGCACGTCGTTGTTACGATGTGCATCGGGGGTGGGATGGGGGCGGCCGGGCTGTTCGAAGTCGCCTAGGCGACCGTGCACGCAACCGCTGGCATGCGAAATTCGCGACGGAGCGCATTCGTGCAGACACTTACCGCGGTGACACCGGCGATCCTGTTTGTCGCGACATGCCGGTTCGCAGAAACGTCGCAGGCGGACAGCGCTGCGGCCTTGCACGACCACGCCACGCGCGCGGCGGGAAAATAGGCCGGCTCCGATGCCGGGCGAAAGTCTTGTCGAAGGAGAGAAAGCCGATGCATATCGCCCCACTTCCGGTCATCGTGGCTGTCGCGACCGCGTTCATCCTGGCGGGCTGCGGCAACGAGGAAGCCGGCGCCGCCAAGGAGGCGGCCGTCGCCAAGCAAGTCGTCGAGGAAAAACCTGCGCCCTACACCTATCCGGCGCCGGTGAAAGGGCACTACAAGGAAGTCAACATCGGTGAATTCGACCTCGTCGACGGCATCGCCTACACCGCCACGGGCAATGCCGGCACCGTGGTCTACGTGACGAACAAGCCCATCGCCTCGCCAATGCTCGCCGATTCGGCGTGCCCGATGACGATGGCGCGGGCGCTCTCGGAACTGCGCGATGCCAGATACGTCGAGGTGACCCTCGACGGCAAGGGGCTATCGAAATATTTCGCCGCGGGCAGGTCCTTCGGCGGCAGCAGCAAGGACAGCAGTCCCGGAGGCCGCTACTGGCAGAGCCGGATCAAGCGCGATGCCGGGCGCGCGACCGGCAGCGTCGTGCACCGCACCGATGGCCACTTCGACTTCGAGTTGCCGGTATACACGCCGCAGGTCAACGAATTCAGCGAAGGCGATCGCTCCGACGGCAAGCGCTACGACACGACGCTGCCGCGGCTGACCGAACCGGCGGTTACCGCCGCCTACAATGCGCTGCACGCCGCAACCCGCAAGAAGGACCTCAAGGCGCTGCTTGCGGCGCAGGGCTTCGACAAGCAGCAGATCGCCGCGATCCGCGGTCTCGACGGCATCGAAGCCGATTTCGCGGTCTACGCCGACCGCTTCCTCGATCCGGGCACGCCGGGTGACTTCACCGGCCGACCCGGCACCGGCTATGTGCGCACCGACGGCGTGAACTCCAAGGGCAGGAAATTCGCCAACTATTACCACTTCGCGCCCTGCGGAACGCAACTGGTGCTGGTGAGCATCGCCGAGAATCCGCAATAGGCACCTGCCAACACACGGCCGCTCGCACCTAGGGGCGGCATCGCTGCCGACGACTGCCGGCATAGTCCCGCAAAGACACCTCTTGCCCACCGCGTCCGCCGCACCTCCGCGAATACCGAAGGCCGTCTGGGCGCTGGGCTTCGTCAGCATGCTCATGGACATTGCGTCCGAGCTCGTGCACAGCCTGCTGCCGGTGTTCATGGTGACTGCGCTTGGCGCCAGCGCGCTGACGGTCGGCCTGATCGAAGGCGCTGGGGAAGCGACTGCGCTGATCGTGAAGGTGTTTTCGGGCACGCTTTCCGACTATTTCGGCAAGCGCAAGCCGCTCGCGGTGCTGGGCTACGGCATGGGGGCGCTGTCGAAGCCTTTGTTCGCGCTCGCCACCACCGCCGGCGTGGTGCTCGTGGCGCGCTTGTTCGATCGCGTCGGCAAGGGCATCCGCGACGCACCGCGCGACGCGCTCATCGCCGACGTCACCCCTCCCGAGGTGCGCGGCGCCGCATTCGGCCTGCGCCAGTCGCTCGACACCGTCGGCGCGTTCGTCGGCCCGCTGCTGGCGATCGGCCTGATGCTGCTGTGGTCCAACGACTTTCGCGCGGTGTTCTGGGTAGCCATCGTTCCGGCCGTGCTTGCGGTCGCCCTGCTGTTCTTCGGCGTTCAGGAACCCGCCAGCCGGAGCGGCGAGCCTCGCGTGAACCCGTTACGCCGCGAAAACCTCCGGCGCTTGTCGCGACCCTACTGGTGGGTCGTGGCGATCGGCGCGATGTTCACGCTCGCGCGATTCTCGGAGGCGTTCCTGATCCTGCGCGCGCAGCAGGGAGGCCTGCCGATCGCGCTGGCACCGCTGGTGCTGGTGGTCATGAATGTCGTGTATTCGCTGGCGGCGTATCCGTTCGGCAGGCTGTCCGACCGGGCGTCGCACGCGACGCTGCTCTGCGCCGGATTGCTGGTACTGCTGCTGGCCGATCTGGTGCTGGCGCACAGCGGTCAATGGAGCTGGGTCGGGGTGGGGGTCGTCCTGTGGGGGCTGCACATGGCGCTGACGCAGGGGCTGCTCACCGCGATGGTGGCCGATGCCGCGCCGGCGGACTTGCGCGGCACGGCGTACGGCTTTTTCAACCTGGTGAGCGGAGTCGCGATGCTGGCGGCGAGCGCGGTAGCGGGGCTGCTGTGGGACACGCTGGGTGCGTCGTCGACATTCCAGGCCGGGTCGGCGTTCTGCCTCGTCGCGCTGGCGACCATCGCGGCGGCGGGCACCGGACGCGGGCTCGCGCCGCGCACTTCCGCTCAGCGCGGCGCGGCAAGACCCAGGGAACCCGAGTAGTCGCAGATGAGCAACTCCGCGATCGCCGATGCAGAATCGTCCGCGAGCGTGTGCCTGCTCGTTCTCGCCTTCGCCAATTTCGCGGTCGGGATGGGCGCCTTTGTCGTCATCGGTGTGCTTTCGCCGATCGCCACTTCCTACGCGGTGGGCAAGGGCGAGGTGGGCTGGGTGATGACCGCGTATGCGATCGTCTACGCGATCGCTTCACCGATTCTCGTCTCGTTGACAGGACATGTCGACCGCGTGCGCGTGCTGCTCGCCGGCTTGCTGGTCTTGGTCGTGGGATCCGCCGCGGCTGCCGCGGCGCCCGGATTCCCATACCTGCTCGGCGCGCGCGCGGTGATGGCGCTGGGCGGGGCGCTGGTCACGCCGGTCGCGGCGTCGGTGGGCGTGGCGCTGGTCGCCCCCGAGCACCGGGGCCGGGCCTTGGCCGTCGTCTTCGGCGGGCTGACGCTGGCGCAGGCGCTGGGCGTTCCTGCGGGCGCATGGCTGGGCTACGCATTCGGATGGCGGGTCGCGTTCGAAGTCGTCGCCGTGCTTTCCGTCGTCGCCGGCGTCGCGCTGCTGCGCTTGCTGCCGGGCGGGATCAGGGTGCCGGTGGTGAGCCGGCGCACTCTCGGCGCGGCGCTCGCGACGCCGCGGCTGGTGCTCGCGATCGCATTCACGACGCTGTTCATCGGAGCCGTGTACGTTCCCTACACCTACCTCGCACCGTTTTTCGAGACGCGCTACGGCTTCGCGCGTGATGGCGTGACCACGATGCTGCTCGTATTCGGGATCGGTGCGGTGATCGGCAATGCCATGGGAGGTTTTCTCACCGACCGCATCGGGCCCTTCCGGACGCTGATCCTGCTCTGCGCCGCGCAACTCGTCCTGATGCCGGTGCTGACGATGGTGACGCTGCCGGCGCTCGCCGCCGGGGCGGTGACCGCGATCTGGAGCGTCTTCGGGTGGTCGTTCATGGTCGCGCAGCAGGCGCGCCTGGCTGCGCTGGCGCCCAGCCAGGTGCCGGTGGTCTTCGCGCTCAACGCGTCGGCGATTTATGTCGGCGGCTCGATCGGCTCGACGCTTGGCGGACAGGTGCTCAAGGTCGGAGGACTGGAGTCGCTCGGTCCCGCCGGCGCGGCGCTGACCGCGCTGGCGATGCTGCTACTCGCGCTCGTCGCGAAGATGAAGGGGGCGCCGACACGCCATTGACGGATCGTCGGACGCCCCGGTTCAGGCGAGCTTCACGAGCTGCTTGCCGAAGTTCTCGCCCTTGAGCAGCGCGATGAGACCCTGCGGCGCGTTGTCGAGCCCCTCGACGATCGATTCGCGATACTTGAGCTTGCCTTCGGCGAGGCAGGCAGCAAGTCCCTTGATCCCCTCGCCGTAGCGGTCCTTCCAGTCGAACACGATCATGCCCTGCATCCTGATGCGGTTGACCAGCACCGAGCGCAGCATCTTGTAGCCGTAGGGCTCGGTGGCGTTGTATTCCGCGATCAGGCCGCAGATGACGATGCGCGAGCGCAGGTTCATCACGCGCAGCAGCGTATCGAGGATCGCTCCGCCGACGTTTTCGAAGTAGACGTCGACGCCCTTGGGACAATGCTCGCGCAGGTCGGCGAGCAAGTTGCCGGCTTTGTGATCGATGCAGGCGTCGAAGCCCAACTCGTTCACGACATAGTCGCACTTGGCCTTGCCGCCGGCGATGCCGACCACGCGGCAGCCGCCGGTGCGTGCGAGCTGCCCCACGACGCTGCCCACCGCGCCCGACGCGGCCGAGACGACGAGGGTTTCACCGGGCTTGGGCTGGCCGATTTCGAACAGCCCGAACCAGGCGGTCAGTCCGGGCATGCCGAGCACGCCCAGGTAGTAGGACGCCGGTGCGCGGTCGGTGTCGATTTTCACGAGGTCCTTGGCGCGGGCGACGCCATGGCTTTGCCAACCGAGCTGCGTGAGCACCCGGTCGCCCCGTTGCAGTTGCCCGTCCTTCGACTCGATCACCTTGCCCACGGTCTGGCCCACCATCACCTCGCCGATCTGCACCGGCGGCACGTACGATTTCACGTCGTTCATGCGCCCGCGCATGTACGGGTCGAGAGAGAGCCACTCGTTCCTGACCAGCACCTCGCCGGCACCGGGGACCGGCAGCGGCGCGTCGACGATCCTGAAGTTGTCTACGCACACGGCGCCCTGCGGGCGGCTGGCGAGGAGTACCTGTCTGTTCATGTCGATCATCGCAGGAACCTCGAGTTTTGCCGCGCGCGCCCTCGAGTGGGCGCCGGTCGGCAGCATCTATTGCAATCCGGCAAAGCGTTCGAGATGGTGATCGGCATCGCCGAATTGCTGCGCGATCATCGTCAGGCGCCGGAACGTGTGACTCACTTTCAGTTCGTCGGTCATGCCCATGCCGCCGTGCAGCTGCACCGCTTCTTGCGCGACATGCCGGCAGGCGTCGGCGATGCGGATCTTGGCTGCGGAAACGACGCGCCTTCGTTCAACGGGGTTCGTCTCGCCGTCGACTTTGGCGCAGGCGAGGCTGGCCATCGATCGCGCCTGCTCGCCGCTGATCACCATGTCGACCATGCGATGCTGCAGCGCCTGGAACGTGCCGATGGTCACGCCGAACTGCTTGCGGGTCTTGAGGTATTCAAGGGTTGCATCGTTGGCGTACTTGATCGCGCCGACCGCTTCGGCGCAGACGAGCGTCGTCGCGAAATCGACGACGTCTTCGACCAAGTCCAGCGCGGCGCCTTCCGTGCCGATAAGCGCGTTGCCACCGAGCTGCACGTTCCTGAAGACGATGTCCGCCGCGCGCATCTCGTCGAGGGTGCGATACGCGGCCAGCGTGACCCCGGGTGATCCCGGATCGACCAGGAACAGGCTCAAGCCGTTCCGGTCGGTGACGTTTCCTGAGGTTCGCGCCGAGACTATCAGTGCGTCGGCGCAGGGCGCGTGGACGACGACGCACTTGTCGCCATCGAGGACCCAGCCATCTCTGCCTATCCTCGCGCGCGTAGCGACATGACCAAGATCGTAGCGCGCATCGCGCTCGGTCTGCGCAAAGGCGAGCTTCATTTCGCCGGCGGCGATGCGTGGCAGCAGCGCCCGTTTTTGCGCATCGCTGCCCGCACGCGCGATGAATTGGGCGCCCAAGCCGACCGTGGCGAGGAACGGCTCGACGACCAGCGCTTCGCCGAATGCCTCCATGACGCTCATGAGGTCGACCGCGCCGCCGTCGAAGCCGCCGAATTCGCCCGGCAGGGGCAGGCCGAGCAGGCCGAGTTCGGCCAGCGTCGCCCAGACCTCGGCGCTGCAGCCTTGCGCCGCCGCGACGATCTTGCGGCGCGCCTCGAAATCGTATTGCTTCTCGACGAAGCGCCTGACCGAAGCGGCGAGGAGTTGCTGTTCTTCGCTGTAGTCGAAATTCACGGCGTTTCCTACAGACCGAGCGCCATCTTGGCGATGATGTTGCGCTGGATCTCGTTCGATCCGGCGTAGATCGTGGTCTTGCGGTAGTTGCAGTAGCGCGGCGCCAGCGCCGCCGTGAAGTCGTCGAAGTCGGTCGTGTCGCCGACTGCGGTGCGCGGTTGCGCCATCGGGCCGACGGCCTGCATCATCAGTTCGGTGAGCGCCTGCTGGATCTCGGTGCCCTTGATCTTCAGCATCGAAACCTCCGCGCCGGGCGCCCGGCCGCCGCGCAGCTGGTCGAGGAAGCGCAGGTTGGTGACCGACAGCGCCATCAGCTCGACCTCGACGCGCGAGAGCCGGTCGCGAAAACGCGGGTCTTCCAACAGCGGCTTGCCGTTCTTCTGCTGGCGCGCGGCCAAGTCCTTGAGCTTTTCCAGTTCGCGCTGCGACGCGCCGATGCGTGCGGTGTTCATCCGTTCGTGGCCCAGCAGGTACTTGGCGACGGTCCAGCCCTTGCCTTCCTCGTGCACCCGATTTTCGGCGGGCACCTCGATGTCGTCGAAGAAGACTTCGTTGACCTCGTGCCCACCGTCCATCAGGCGCAGCGGGCGGACCGTGATGCCGGGCGTGCGCATGTCGACGAGCAGAAACGAAATGCCGTCCTGCCTGCGTTCGAGTCCGGGATCGGTACGCACGAGGCAGAAGATCCAGTCGGCCATATGCGCGAGCGTGGTCCAAGTCTTCTGGCCGGTCACGACGTAGCGATCGCCGCGGCGCACCGCCCGCGTGGAGAGGGACGCGAGGTCCGAGCCAGAACCCGGTTCGGAATAGCCCTGGCACCAGAAATCCTCGCCGTGGTAGATGCGCGGCAGGAAGCGCTGCTTCTGCGCATCGGTGCCGAATTTCAGCAGCACCGCCGCACACATCGTCAGCCCGAAGGGCACCAGCGGCGGCGTTCCCGCGTACCCGCATGCCTCCTCGAAAATGTAACGCTGCACGACGTTCCAGTCGGTGCCGCCCCACTCCGCGGGCCAGCCGGGCGCGATCCAGCCCTTGGCCGCGAGGATCCTGTGCCAGCGCAGCAGGTCGTCCTTCGCCAGGTGGCGATAGCTGGCGACCTTGTCGCGCAGATCGTCGGGCAAATTGGCCTTGAGCCACGCGCCGACTTCGTCGCGAAACGCCAGTTCTGCCGCGGAATAGTTGAGGTCCATGGTGTGCCCATTCGGCGCAGACTGCGGCAGCACTCGTTGCCTGCAGCGCGGTGTGCTGCGACCTTTCGCCCGACGCAGGGAATGTTAACTTAGAATGACGCGGGAGAGGTGGTTGGACGAGAGGGAGGGGGACGTCCCGTCCGCAGCCCGAATGCACAGAGGAGACGCATGAGCGTCGGCAAACTGTTCGATATCGGCGGCAGGACCGCGCTGGTGACCGGCGGATCGCGCGGACTGGGGCTGCAGATCGCCGAAGCATTGGGCGAGATGGGTGCGCGGGTGGCGCTGACGGCGCGCAAGCGCGACGAGCTCGACGCGGCGGTCGCCCATCTGGCGAAGCTCGGCATCGATGCGGTCGCGCTGGAGGCCGACTTGTCCGACGCGAAGGCCATCGTTCCGGTCGTCGCGCGCGCCGTGGACGCGCTTGGCACCATCGACATTCTCGTCAACAACGCCGGAACAACCTGGGGCGCCGCCACCCTCGAGCACCCGCTCGACGCGTGGCAGAAAGTCCTCAACCTGAACCTCACCGCGATGTTCCTGATGAGCCAGGAGGTCGGCAAGCGCTGCATGGTGCCGCGTCGCACGGGCAGGATCGTCAACATTGCCTCGATTCTCGGACTGGTGGGCGGTGGCGACCCCGGACGACCGGCGACGATCGCTTACAACACCAGCAAGGGTGGCGTGGTGAATTTCACGCGCTCGCTGGCTGCCGAGTGGGCGCAGTACAACATCAACGTCAACGCCATTGCGCCGGGATTCTTCCCCACCAAGATGACCAAGGGCATCATGGACATGCTCGGCGACGCGGTCGCCGAGAAGGCACCGCTCAAGCGCATCGGCGGAGCGGAAGACTTAAAGGGCGCGGTCGCGCTGTTCGCGTCCGACGCCGGGTCGTTCATCACCGGCCAGACGCTCGCCGTCGATGGCGGCGTCACCATCATCTAGGGCCCGCATGGATATCGAAAAGGCTCTCGGGCGCAAGCTGCCGTTCGCAAATCTTCTCGGCATCCGCCTGGTCAGCAAAGGCGGCGGCAAGGCGCGGCTCGCTCTCGACGTGCGCCCGGAGCTGATGAACAGCTGGGACGCGGTGCACGGTGGCGCGACCATGACGCTGCTCGACATCGCGCTGGCCGTCGCGCTGCGCTCGCTCGACGCCGCCGAAAAGGGCGCGATCACCGTCGAGCTGAAAGTCAACTTCATCGGGCCCGGATTGGGCACGCTGGTGGCGGACGGGCGCTGCGTGCATGCGGGCAAGACGGTGGCCTTCTGCGAAGGCGAAGTCCACGACAGTTCGGGCAAGCTGGTCGCAACCGCGAGCGGCACCTTCATGCTGCGGCGTGAGCGCGCCGTTTCGGCCCACGTGCATGCCGGTACCGCATGAGCGCTCGGTCGTGACGGGCTACGACGAGTTCCAGGGGACGCGGCAGGTCGCCGAAGTGCATCGCTTCGACGTCGGCGCGCTGGAGGGCTACCTGCGCGCGAACGTGAGCGAATTCGCGGGACCCATCGAGGTCGCGCAGTTCAAGGGCGGCCAATCGAACCCGACGTTCGTGATCAGGACGCCTGGCCGACGTTACGTCCTGCGCCGCAAGCCGCCGGGCCACTTACTGCCGTCGGCGCACGCGGTCGATCGCGAATATCGGGTCATCAGCGCGCTGGCGCGCACCGACGTCCCGGTCCCGCGGGCGTATTGCCTGTGCACCGACGATTCCGTGATTGGTAGCATGTTCTACGTCATGGAGCACGTCGATGGCCGCGTATTGTGGGATCCGCTCCTGCCAGGCATGCAGCCCGGCGAGCGGCGCGCGATCTTCGACGAAATGAACCGCGTCATCGCGGCGCTGCACCGCGTCGACTACACGGCGGTCGGTCTGGAGTCCTTCGGCAAGCCCGGCAACTATTTCGGGCGCCAGATCGATCGCTGGACGCGGCAGTACAGGGCATCGGAGACCGACGCCATCGACGCCATGGATCGGCTGATCGAGTGGCTGCCCGCCAACATCCCGCAAGGTGACCAGACCGCGATTGTGCACGGCGACTACCGCCTCGACAACATGATCTTTCATCCCACCGAGCCGCGGGTGCTGGCGGTGCTGGACTGGGAACTGTCGACGCTCGGCCATCCCATGGCCGACTTCGCCTATCACATGATGACGTGGCGGCTCGCGCCGCACGAATTCCGCGGGCTGCGCGGCAGCGACTTCGCGGCGCTGGGCATTCCCGACGAGCAGGAGTACCTCGCGCTGTACCTGCGTCGGGTCGGCGCCACGGCCGCGCCCGACCCTGAAGCGTGGAACTTCTACATGGCCTACAACATGTTCCGCATGGCAGGCATCCTGCAGGGCGTCAAGGCGCGCGCGCTCGCCGGCAATGCGGCGAGCGCGCAGGCGCTCGAAGCGGGAAGCCGGGCGCGGCCGATGGCCGAATTGGGCTGGCAACAGGTCCAGCGCATGCGCTCCCGACACTGAACGATCGAACCGCGACCACCGAAGGACCTACATGGATTTCGACTATTCCCCGAAGGTGCAGGAGCTGCGTACCCGCTTGCAGCAGTTCATGGACGAGCACGTCTATCCGAACGAGCGGCGCTACGACGAGGAAGTCGCCGAAGGCGATCGCTGGCAGCCGACGCGCGTGGTCGAGGAATTGAAGGAGCGCGCCAAGGCCGCGGCCTTGTGGAACCTGTTCCTGCCTGAATCGGAACGTGGCGCCGGCCTCACCAACATTGAATACGCGCCGCTATGCGAAATCATGGGGCGCGTGCTTTGGGCTTCGGAGGTATTCAATTGCTCGGCACCCGACACGGGCAACATGGAACTGCTCGAACGCTATGGCACGCCGGAGCAGAAGCAGCAATGGCTCGAACCGCTGCTCGCGGGCCGGATCCGCTCGGCGTTTTCGATGACCGAGCCCGCCGTCGCCTCGTCGGACGCCACCAACATCCAGAGCTCGATCATCCGCAGCGGCGACGAATACGTCATCAACGGCCGCAAGTGGTGGTCCTCGGGCGCCGGCAGTCCGTTGTGCAGGATATTCATTGTCATGGGCAAGACCGACCCCGAGGCGCCCAAGCACAGCCAGCAGTCGATGATCCTCGTGCCGCACGACACCCCGGGGGTGAACATCCTGCGTTTCCTGCCCGTGTTCGGCTTCGACGACGCGCCGCACGGCCACATGGAGATCGAATTCAGGAACGTGCGCGTGCCGGCCTCCAACCTCATCCTCGGCGAGGGCCGGGGATTCGAGATCGCGCAGGGGCGTCTGGGCCCGGGCCGCATCCATCACTGCATGCGCGCGATCGGGCTCGCCGAGCGCGCGCTCGAGAAAATGTGCAAGCGGGTCAAGGCGCGCGTCGCCTTCGGCAAGCCGGTCGCCGAGCAGTCGGTGACCCTGGAGCGCATCGCCGAAGCGCGGATCATGATCGACCAGGCGCGCCTGCTCACGCTCAACGCCGCCTGGAAGATGGACACCGCCGGCAACAAGGCCGCCAGGGCGGAGATCGCGATGATCAAGGTCGCCGCGCCGGCCATGGTGTGCAAGGTGATCGACTGGGCGATCCAGGCCCACGGAGGCGCCGGCGTATGCGACGATTTCGGTCTCGCCCGCGACTATGCCCACGCGCGCACGCTGCGCCTGGTCGACGGCCCCGACGAGGTGCATCGCCACCAGATCGGCAAACTGGAACTGGCGAAGCACTGACCAGGGCTTGATCGCGATGCCGTCGCCGCCGACCGGAGAAGGCGTCCTTGCGCGGCCGTTCGGCGTCGTCGCCGAGCTGATCGGCGTGCAGGCAGCGCGCCGGCCGCGCCATCCGGCCCTGCGGCAGGACGAGCGCGTGCTCGATTACGGCGCGCTCGACGCGCTGATGAACCGGGTCGCAGCGGCGCTGCAGCGCGACGGGCTTGCCGCGGGCGATGTCGTCGCGATCTGCGCGGCCAATTCGATCGAGTACGCGGTGGTGTTCCTCGGCGCGCTGCGCGCAGGGGTCGTGGTCGCTCCGCTGGCGCCGTCGAACACCGCGACCAGCATCGCCGGCATGGTGGTCGACGCGGGCGCCCGATTGCTCTTCGCCGATGCGGACGCGGCGGCAAAGCTCGCGTCTGCGCATGCCTTGACGCAGACGCCACTCGTCACGCTCGACGATACCGGCGCCGGCCGCGCGCTTAGGTCGTGGTTGGCCGGTGCGGGGACCGCGCCCGCGAAGGTGGTGATACCGCCGGATCAGCCGTTCAACATCATCTATTCGTCGGGCACGACCGGCACTCCCAAAGGCATCGTGCAGCCGCACTCGATGCGCTGGGCGCACGTCCAGCGGGCGCCGGTGTACGGCTACGACGAAGACTGCGTCACGCTGCTGTCGACGCCGCTGTATTCGAACACGACGCTGGTGTCGTTCTTTCCGACCGTCGCGGTCGGCGGCACGGTCGTGCTGATGGCGAAGTTCGACCCCGTCACTTACCTGGTGCTCGCCGAGCGCCATCGCGTCACGCACACCATGCTGGTGCCGGTGCAGTACCGGCGCATCATGGCGCTGGCGGAATTCGACGGCTTCGACCTGTCGTCATTCCGGATGAAACTGTCGACCAGTGCCCCCTTCGCCGTCGATCTGAAGGCCGACATCCTCTGCCGCTGGCCGGGAGCGCTGGTCGAGTTCTACGGCATGACCGAGGGCGGCGGCACCTGCGTGCTCAATGCCAATCAGCATCCAGACAAACTGCACACCGTCGGCCTGCCCGCAGCGGGACACGACATCCGCCTCATCGACGAGCACGGCCATGAGGTCGCCCGCGGCGGGACGGGCGAAGTCGTCGGCCATTCCGGCGGGATGATGACTGGGTATCACCGCCAGCCGGGCGAGACCGCCGAAGCCGAATGGTTCGACGACAGCGGCAAGCGCTACATCCGTACCGGCGACGTCGGGCGCTTCGATGCCGACGGTTTCCTCATCCTGCTCGACCGGCGCAAGGACTTGATCATTTCCGGCGGATTCAACGTCTATCCCAGCGACATCGAAAGCGTGCTGCGCGCGCATCGCAGCGTTGCGGAAGTCGCGGTCGTGGGCGTGCCTTCGCTGCGCTGGGGTGAAACGCCGGTCGCCTTCGTGGTGCGCAAACCCGATGCCGCGCTGGCTGCCGGCGAATTGCTCGCATGGGCCAACGCGCGGGTCGGCAAACTGCAACGTCTTCGCGACGTCGAATTCGTCGATGCGCTGCCCCGCAGCACCATCGGCAAGGTGCTCAAGCGCGAACTGCGGGAGCGCTACGGGGGCCACGCGGGGCAGGACTGACGCCCGCCGGGCCGCCGGCCACGGCACATGGTGCCCGCGGATCGGACGCTGTGCGCCGACCACGTCCGGCGGCGCGCGCGGTCGCGATCGCGTAAAATGCGCGACGCCCTCGCCAATCCGAACAGGATCCCTTGCATGAGAGTAATCAATTTCAGCGCCGGCCCCGCGGTGCTTCCGGAACCCGTCCTGCGCAAAGCCGCCGCGGAGATGCTCGACTGGCACGGCAGCGGCATGTCGGTGATGGAGATGAGCCATCGCGGCAAGGAGTTCATCGCCATTGCCGCCAAGGCCGAGGCCGACCTGCGCAGCCTGCTCGCGATCCCGACCAACTACAAGGTTCTGTTCCTGCAGGGCGGCGCGATCGCCGAAAACGCGATCGTGCCGATGAACCTGCTGCGCGGACGCGGGGTGGCCGACTACATCCACACCGGCGAGTGGTCGAAGAAATCGATCAAGGAGGCCGGCAAGTACTGCAGGGTCAACGTCGCCGCGTCGGCGGAGGACAAGCAATTCACTTACGTGCCGGCGCGCGAGACCTGGAAGTTGAGCCGCGACGCCGCGTACCTCCACGTCTGCACCAACGAGACCATCGGCGGCGTGGAATATCAGTGGACGCCCGACGCGGGCGAAATTCCGATCGTCGCCGACATGTCGTCGCACATCCTGTCGCGGGTCATCGACGTGTCGAAGTACGGCGTGATCTATGGCGGCGCGCAGAAGAACATGGGTCCCGCGGGCCTGACGCTGGTGATCGTGCGCGACGACCTGCTCGACCGCGCGCTGCCGATCACGCCGTCCGCGTTTCATTGGCAGGAGCAGGCGGCGGCCGATTCCATGCTCAACACGCCACCGACCTACGCGGTGTACATCGCAGGGCTCGTCTTCGAGTGGCTGCAGGCGCAGGGCGGACTTGCCGCGATCGAGCAACGGAACATCGCCAAGGCGCGGCTGCTCTACGACTGCATCGACCAGAGCGGCCTCTACCGCAACAACGTGCGCAAGGAAGATCGCTCGCGCATGAACGTGGTGTTCAGATTGCCCGACGAGGCGCTGGACAAGGCCTTTCTCAAGGGCGCCGAGGAGCGCGGCATGGTGCAGCTCAAGGGGCACCGCGCGGTGGGCGGGATTCGCGCGTCGATCTACAACGCGATGCCCATCGAGGGGGTGCAGACGCTGGCCGAATACATGCGCGAGTTCGAGAAGAAGAACGGCTGAATTTCATGACCAAGTACCGCATTCTCACGCTCAATCAGATTTCCGCGCACGGACTGCGCCGCTTTCCGGACGCGCGCTACTCGGTCGGCAAGGCGGTCGAGAATCCGGACGCGATCCTGGTGCGCTCGCACAACCTGCTGCAAACGCCGGTCCCGGGCGGCGTCAAGGCCATCGGCAGGGCCGGCGCGGGAACCAACAACATTCCAGTCGCCGAGATGTCGCGTCGCGGCGTGCCCGTGTTCAACACCCCCGGCGCCAACGCCAACGCGGTGAAGGAGCTGGTGCTCGCGGCGCTGCTCATGGCAGCGCGCAACGTGGTTCCGGCGCTGGATTACGTCGCCGGCCTCAAGGCGGATGCGCCGGACCTCGAGAAACTGGTCGAAGACGGCAAGAAGCAGTTCGCGGGGGTCGAGTTGCCGGGACGCACGCTCGGCATCATCGGCCTGGGCGCGGTGGGCGGGCTCGTCGCCGACACCGCGATCAAGCTCGGCATGAACGTGACCGGCTTCGATCCGGAGATCACCGTGGAGGGCGCATGGCGGCTGCCGTCGAACGTGCGCAAGGCGAACACGGTAGAGGAACTGCTCAAGCACGCCGACTACGTGACGTTGCACCTGCCGCTCATACCGGCGACGCGGCATCTGCTCGACGAAAAGCGGCTGGCGATCATGAAGCAGGGCGCGGTGCTGCTCAACTTCGCGCGCGACGCCATCGTCGACGAAGCCGCGGTGGTGGCGGCGCTGCGGTCGCGACGGCTCAAGTACTACCTGTGCGACTTTCCCGGCGCGCGGCTGCTGGGTGAGCCGGGCGTCGCGGCGCTGCCGCACCTCGGCGCGTCGACCGCAGAAGCCGAGGAAAACTGCGCGGTGATGGTCGTCGATCAGGTGCGCGCGTTCCTCGAAGACGGCACGATAACCAACTCGGTGAATTTCCCGGGCGTCGAGATGCATCGCGAGTCGCCGTACCGGGTTGCCATCGCCAACGCCAACGTCCCCAACATGCTCGGCCAGATTTCCACCGCGATGGCGGGTGCGGGACTGAATATACACAACATGGTGAACAAGTCGCGCGGCGAGGTGGCGTATACGCTCGTCGATGTCGACAGCCCGGTCAGTGCGTCGGTGATCAGCGCCATCGCGGCCATAGAGGGCGTGCTGTCGGTGCGGCCGATTCCGGTGGATACCGGCGCCTAGCGGCGTCGAGGGCACGCTATGCTGCGTGCCGTGCTGTTGCCGTCGGGAGGGTGTGTGGCCTAGTATAGGTTCGCCCGACGCCGGATCGGCGAGGCAACCGGAGGCGGGCGACCCCGGCCATGGGTGGACGCGAATGGAGGAAGTGCGCATGAAGGGATCGGTCAACGGAGCCCCGCGCCGCGACGGCGTCACCGCAGTGCATTCGCTGGATCGCTTCGTCCTCAGCGTGCCCGACGTCGATGTGGCCGAGCGCTTCTACACCCAATTCGGGCTCGATGCGCGGCGCGACGGCGATCGCCTCGACCTCCACACCTTCGGGCATCCGCATCGCTGGGGATCGCTCTTCAAGCGCCCTGGCCGCAAGAAACTGCAGTACCTGAGTTTCGGTGTCTACCCGCAGGACCTCGACGCGCTTTCGCGGCAGTTGGATCGGCTGCAGTTGAAGCGTACGCCGGTCCACCCGCTGGCCGACCGCGAGGGCATCTGGCTCTCCGACCCCGACGGCACCGCGGTGCAGATCATCGCGGCGGACAAGGTCTCACCGGCCACGCCTGCGCCGCAGGCTTCGCCGTCGCCGCATCCGGTGGGCAAGGGCGCCGCGCCCACCCGCTCCGCCGCGGAACCCGTTCGCCCGCGACGCTTGTCGCATGTCCTGCTGTTCAGCTCCAATGTGCCGCGCTCGGTGCAGTTCTATTCCGACGCGCTCGGCTTGCGCCTGTCGGATCATTCGGGCGACGTCATCGCGTTCATGCACGGCGCGCACGCCAGCGACCATCACATGCTCGCCTTCGCCAAGTCACAAGGGCCCGGCTATCATCATTCGAGCTGGCAGGTCGACAGCATCGACGAGGTCGGCATTGGGATGGACACGATGATCGGCCACGGCCATGCGCGCGGCTGGGGCGTGGGCCGCCACGTCATCGGCTCGAACTATTTCGCCTACGTGCAGGACCCGTGGGGCAGCTTCGCCGAGTATTCCTACGACATCGATTTCATTCCCGCCGACGTCGACTGGAAACCGGGGGACTATCCGCCGGCGGACTCGTTTTACGTGTGGGGACCGCCGCCGCCCGACTACTTCATCGTCAATCACGAAGTCGCCGCCTAGAGCGATCTTCGGACTCGCAAAGTGAACCGGGCGAGCCGGCCCGATCGAGTGCAGTGCTCAAGAAGCGACGTGCCATGCGCTCCTGCAGCACGCGTCTTCTTGCACCGTTGTTGGACGTGCCGGCGGTCGCCGCGGCGCGCTCAGCGCGGGGCGGATGCTACAGGCCGAGCCAGGCGATGGCCTTCAGCTCGTCGTCGCGGCTCGATGCGACGAAGCCCTTGTAACCCAGCGTCGACAGGGCCTGCTTGCCGGGGTCGTTTTGCGTCGCGCCGAGCAGCACGGCGCGGATCTTCTCGACCTCGTCGGCGGGCACCTTGCTCGACACAATCCATTGCTTGATGGGCACGGGACGCGACGACAGGACGACCTTGCCGCCCTTGTCGGTCCAGTCCTTGGCGACCGACTTGGCGGCGGTCGCGCCGACTTGCGCGAAGCCGTACTGCACGTAGAACGGTATCGCGTCCTGATAACGCGTGGTGATGACCTTAACATCGTCGCCGGGTTTGAGCTTCTGGTCGCGCAGCATCGCCCGCAGCATCCACGCCGTGATCGAGTCGGGGTCGGGGCTGACGATGGTGCGCCCGCGCAGGTCCTCCAGCTTGGTGAACGGCTGGTCCTTGTTGGCGAGCAACATGACCGAATAGTCGGTGAAGCCGGTCGTCCACGCGAGCGAATGGTATTTGCCCGACTTGATCGCGCCCAGCGCGACCTGCGCCGGGTGGATGAACGACAGGTCGTACTCCTGCTTGGCGAGCCCTTCGCGCGCCTCGTCGTACGCGCTTACCACGACCAGTCGCACCGGCCGCTTCAGCGCCTTGGACAGCAACTCGGCCAGCGGCGCGAACTTGGCCGAGATTTCCTTGTTGGTCTGGTAGTAGGTGATGCCCTCGGTCACCGACAACACGAAATCCGCGGCCTGCACCGCGGGCGCGGCCAGGGCAAGTGTCAGCAGCAGGATCGGCAGAAGCAGGCGGCGTGCGCGCGACATTGGCATTGATTATGACGATGATCGGAACATCGGTGCTGTTTGCGACAGAATATCACACGGCTTCAACGGGGTCAGGCACCGCGAGCGATCGGCTCCGGGGTTGCGCGTCATACGGAGCAGTACGTCGCAAGGCGCGAGTCGGCGCCGCCGGCGCGACGCAATCGACCCATGCATCATGCGGTGCACAAACGAGCCTGCCATAGCCGGCAGGCACTGCCGATTGTGCGCTGCAAGGACGGTGCCCATAGTACTGTGGCCACATCCGCGTCATACTGCCCGATCAAGGTCTGCAGCATGTCCGCGCCCACGCAATGCCATCCTATCTGTCGATCGACGCGTTGACTGTCTCGTACGGCGGCACGCGAGTGCTCGATCGTGTAAGCCTCGACGTCGCACGCGGCGAAATGATCGCGTTGCTCGGCAGCAGCGGTTGCGGCAAGACGACCTTGCTGCGCGCCATCGCCGGATTCGTGGTGCCGGAATCCGGAACCATCAGCGTCGACGGCAAGGACATCACCCGGCTGCCTCCCGAATCGCGCGAGACGGCGATGATGTTCCAGTCCTACGCGTTGTGGCCGCACATGAGCGTCGCCGGCAACATCGCGTACGGCCTGCGCATGCGCCGCTGGAAGAAGGACGCGATGGCGGCGCGCGTCGAACAGATGCTCAAGCTCCTGCAGCTCGACGGCTTCGGACCGCGCGCAGTGACCCAGCTCTCGGGAGGCCAGCGGCAGCGCGTCGCGCTCGGGCGCGCGCTCGCGGTCGACCCGCACCTGCTGCTGCTCGACGAGCCCATGTCGAACCTCGACTACAAGGTGCGCATCGAGCTACGCCACGAGTTGCGCGCGCTGCAGAAGCGCATCGGCATCACGGCGGTCTACGTCACGCACGACCGCGAGGAAGCGCTGACCCTGGCTGACCGGATCGCGGTGATCGACGCCGGGCGCATCGTCCAGATCGGCGCGCCGGAGGAGATTTTCCACCATCCGACCTCGGCGTTCGTCGCCGGCTTCATGGGGGCCGACAACGCGCTCGACCTCATGCGCACGGCCGACGGTACGCTGGCAGCGGCCGCAGTCGGCACCGCCGCGGACCAGCGTCTCCGGGCGCACTTTCGAAGCGACGCCGCGCGACTCGCGGCCAATACCGATGGCGTCCCCGCGCATGAAGACCTCGTGCTCGATGGCGTGGTGGCGCAGTCGGTCTACGTCGGCCAAGGTTATCGCTACCGCGTGCGCGCCGGCGAGGCCGACGTCTGGGTTCACGCGTCCGAACGCATGGCGGAAGGGGCGACGGCGCGCGTCGTCGTTGCCCGCGATGCGTTGTTGCTGTTTCCCGGTGCACCATCAACCCTGCAGTCATTCAATCACGTTACACCTAGGAGGTTGCCATGAAGCTGCGCCAATTTTTTCCCCTTGCGTTTTTCGCGTTCGCCGGTGTCGTCGCGGCGCAAACGACGCTCAACGTCGTCACGGCGGGCGATCAGAACATGGTCGATTACGTCAACAACTATCTGGCGCCGAAATTCGAGGCGATGAATCCGGGCGTCAAGGTTCGCGCCGTCGGCACGGGTCCGGGCGACGGCGGCTCGCAGAAGATCTACGAAAAGCTGTCCGCGCAGCAGAAGGCCGGCAGCGCCGAATGGGACGTCGACGTCGCGGTCATTCACCAGCTCGCCTCGGCGACGATGGTGAACGAAAAACTGCTCATGCCGTATCGCAATGACATCAGCGCCGGCAAGCTCGTGTCGCGCGACACCGCCAAGAACGCGCTGGGCGCCAACGTCGACGGTTACGTGCTGCCGATGTTCCACAGCCAGATCGCATTTGCGTATAACCCCGATTTGGTCAAGTCACCGCCGAAGTCATTCGTCGAGCTCAACGAGTGGGTGAAGAAGAATCCCAAGCAGTTCGGCTACAACGGCGTCAAGGGCGGGATGTCGGGTGTGGGTTTCGTCACCGGCTGGGTATCCGCGTACAGCGGCTTGTCCGAGAAGCTCGAGAAGGGACCCTACGACGCGACCTCCGCAGCGGCGATCGATAGGGCTCTGCTCGGACTGAAGGACTTCAACCAGTACGTGGTCATGACCCCGGGTAACGCGGGCACGCTGGACATGCTCAACCGCGGCGAAATCGCGATGGGCCCGGTATGGGTCGACATGTTCTACACCTGGCAGGCGGACGGCCGCCTCAACCCGAAAGTGAAACTCTCGCTGCCATCTCCGGGACTGCCCGGACAGCCGATGTACTACGTCATCCCGGCGAAGGCGGCCCACGCGGCGTTGGCGAAAAAGTTCATCGAACTGGCGGAAAGCCCCGACGTGCAAGCCGATGGCATCGTCAAGCAGTTTAACTGGTACCCCGGAATCGACCCGCAGTTTGTACAGCCCAAGCTCGATCAGGCGGCGTGGAACAAGCTGTTCACTGACATCTCGCCGGCCGATCTTTCCAAGTATGGCCGGCCGTTCCCGCTGTCGCCGTACTTCAAGGAAATCGTCGAAGGCTATGAGCGCGTGGTGCTGAAATAGCCGTACGGCGATAGTCAAGACCGCGAACGGGGGAGGTGGCATGGCGCTGGCGCTGATTGTGCCGGCGCTGGCCGTGGTCACGCTGTTCTTCGTCGCGCCGCTGGCGATGTCGGTGGTGGTAGCGTTTCGCGGCAAGGGCGGCGGCATTACGCTCGAGCACTTCGCCAAAGCGTTCGACTACTATTCGACCGACCTGCTGTTCACGCTGGCGATCGTCGTGCTGTCGACGCTCTTGATCGGCGGCGTCGCGATCGCCATTGCCGGCTACCTGACGTTGGGCGGCAACGCGCGCGCGGTGGCGATCCTGCGCTGGCTCTACCGCTGGCCGTTGTTCATCCCCTTTGTCGTGGCCGGACAGGTGATGCGCACCTTCCTTGCCAAGAACGGCATGCTCAACCACGTGCTCATCGGCAGCGGGCTCATCGAGCCGCTGTCGGCGCAAAGCCTGCTCGACTGGCGCGGTATCGTCATCGCCTTCGTGTGGAAACAGGCGCCTTTCGTCACGCTGCTGTTGGCGGGCGCGATGGCGTCGCTGGAAACGCAGCATATCGAGGCCGCGCGCAATCTCGGTGCGCGCCGCCTGCGCGTGCTCGTCGACATCGTGCTGCCGCAGGTGCGCGGCACTCTGCTGGTCGGGCTGGTGTTGTCCTTCGTCACGATGCTGTCGGTGCTCTCGGTGCCGCTGATGATCAATCCGAATTCGCCGACGATGGTGACCGTCGACGTCGCGTACCGCATCAACACGCACGGCGACTATCCGGTCGCCAATGCGCTGTGCATCCTGTCGCTGGCGCTCTCCGCAATCGGTGCGGCGTTCTATTTGCGCCACGCGTCGCGCGCGTCGACGGCCGCGACCTAGCGATGCGCCCATTCACGCTCCCGGCGCCGGTCACTGCGATATTTCGCGCTTCGGTGCTCGCCGTGCTGGCGTTCATCATCTTCGGACCGCTGCTCAACCTGCTGCTGTGGGCCTTCGCCGAGCGCTGGTACTTTCCCAGCAAGCTGCCGCTGGAGTTCGGTTTGACCTACTGGTACCGCGTCTTCCAGCCGCGCGGCAACGCGCTGGCGTCGCTGGGCGCCAGCGTGTGGATTGCGCTGCTGACGGTCGCCTTCAGCCTGCTGGTCGCGATTCCCGCGGGATACGCGCTGGCGCGAATGAAGCTGCCGTGGCGCGGTGCGATCCTGCTGCTCTTCCTGCTGCCGCAGGCGGTGCCCAACCTGCCCGTGTACGTGAACATCGCGCAGGTGTTCTACCAGATCGGCTTGAACGGGACGATCCTTGGTGTCGTGCTGGTGCATGCGTCGCACGGCCTGGTGCTGGCGGTGTGGATCGCGTCGGCGGCGTTCGCGTCGATCGACGTGTCGTTGGAAGAGGCCTCGCGCAATCTCGGCGCGTCAGCGTGGACCTGTTTTCGCACCGTGACGCTGCCCCTGGCGACGCCGGGCCTGATCGCCAGCGCGATCTTCGTGTTCCTCGAGTCGCTCGACGAATTCACCGGGACCTATTTCGTCGGCGTGCCCGACGTGACGACGCTGCCACTCCTGATGTTCAACGCCACGATGGGGGGCAACTACCAGATCTCGTCGATCACCGCATTGTTGCTGTTGATCCCGTCGATCGGCTTCATGCTGGTGGTCGAGCGCTTCCTCAAGGCGGATGTGCTGGCGATGGTGGGTAGATGAGGACTGCCCAGCGTTCGCGGCGGATTGGAATGATGTCCTGAACTCGCCGTACCGGACATTGAGTGAGTTTGCCGGAGACAGTATATGAGAACGGTCGGCTGCAACCGGCCACAGCCGGTCACAGAAGAGTTTTCCACAAAGCGGCCGGTCAACGCTCTGGGTGTAAGCTATCGATTCAAAGTTCGACGCGTCGCTCTTCGTCACGCACGATCCCGATGCGCAGGTCGCGCGCGGCGCGACGATTTGCCGGAGTCAACAAATATTTGCGTTCGGTCGAGGTGCACAGTGACGATGGAAAAATACGATTGCCCGTGCTGCAGTTTCAGTTTCAGTCTCGGAGAGCTTCATCGGATGAGCCGCGTCGTGGCTTCGGATTTGCAGAACGGTTCTGCTTTTCGCGCCCACGGAGCGCGTTCTCCAGCAGATGCAAGGCGCCGCGAATTTCTTTAAACCGCAGCGGCTGTTGCTGGAGCGGTGGCATTGTCGCCCGGAATGGCTGCCGCGCAGAGCGCGGTGACAACAGTGTTCAAGGGTGGGACGGTGCGTCCCGTTGACGCTCACTTTTCGCAAGTGCAGGCCATGGCGATCCGCGGAAACAAGGTGCTCGCCGTCGGCTCGGAGGCCGACGTGATGAAGGCCGCGGGGCCGAACGCCAAACTGGTCGATGTATCGGGCAAGACCGTATTGCCCGGCTTCATTGAGCCGCACATGCATTTCGCGCTACTGGGCGCGGTTGGGCATTGGCCCGATCTCGGCGTGCTC
>Ga0209048_10000403_pt1 | contig 46791 bp, 48 predicted proteins | sample FrelakmetCRP12CR_FD_187146 | JGI IMG/M metagenome (GOLD analysis project Ga0209048, IMG submission 187146) | Freshwater lake sediment microbial communities from the University of Notre Dame, USA, for methane emissions studies - CRP12 CR (SPAdes)... | ecosystem: Environmental > Aquatic >...
CCCGCCGATCCGGGGTGCGGTCGTATCAGTCGAGGTCGCCGGCCGAGCGGGCCCAGGCGTTGCCCGCGGCGATGTTGCCCACGCCCTCGGCGATGTCCAACACGGGGATGACGTCGTAGTCGAGCCAGGCGAGGTACTGCGCCACGGTGCGGTCGATGCTGGCGAGGTCGTCGGTCTCGCAGATCAGCATCCCGCCCCGACCGTCCACCCGGGCGACGAACTCGCTGATCGTCCACTCGCTCGGAGGCGCCCAGGTCCCGAAGGCCTTGAGCAGGCTCTCGCTGGCCTCGACGTTGTCCTCCGGGTCGCTCCCTGTGCGCGTCGTCCACTGCACTATGAACTTCATGTCTTCCCCCCTCGTAGCCGCTCGACTCGTGTCGTGCGGGTGCCCGGGGTCTACCGGAGATCCGTGGGCGTGTCGACCGTGTCGGTCAGGTCGTCGACGGCGTCGTCAGTCGACGCGGCTGATGACCCCGTTGTCGGGAGGACCGACGAGCAGCGGCAGGATCCGTCCGAGGTGACCGCTCGCCACGATGTTGGTCGCCATGTTCTCGTGGTGGTCTTCGAGGGACTGCCAGCGCTCTAGGAACATGAACTTGTGCTCGTCGTCGTGTCGCTGGAAGAGCTCGAAGGACTCGCAACCGGCGGCGGCCCTGCTGATGTCACGCCCCTCCTGCAGCAGCGGCAGGAGCTCCGCCGCCCTGCCCTCGGTGGCCTGGAAGTTGATGACGACGTCGATGCTCATGGGGTGCTCCGAGCGGGTGGGGCGGAGAGTTCCGCGTCGACAGCTTGTCGGACCCGGCCGGCCCGCGCGTGCGAGCGGGTCATCCCCGCCAGCGGCGGCGGAGCGCGTCGGCGGCCACCATCAGGGAGCGGCGCCGGTCGTCTCCTTGGCGCGGCCGGGCCACGATCACGGCCACATGGGTAGCGGCGGTCAGGGCCGGTTGCCGCTCCTGCATCGCCTCGAGGAGCTGCGGGCGCTCGCGGTTGAACGGCGTGGGCAGGGACTCGACCACGAATCCGGCCTCGGCCAGCCGGTCGCAGACCGATCGCAGCGGCCGGCGGTGGCCCTCGAGCTCCATGTCGAGGGCGAGGGTGATGGCGACCCCACCCGCGCGCAGCAGCGCCGCCCCGTCGGTGACGAACCGCTCCGGGAGCTCGACCCCGAACTCGCCGCCGTGGGCGAACATCTCCCTCGGATCGGTGTGGTCCGCGGCGAGCGGCACCCACGGCGCGTTGGCGACGACGAGGTCGAACGAGTCGGGGCGCAGGCCCGACCCGACGTCGGCGACGCAGGCGGCGGCCGCGTGCCCCGGCGGTCGACGGTTGAGCGCGAGGGTGAGATCGGCGGCGCCGACCACGCTGTGGGCGAGGTCGGTCGCGACGACGGCGCGATACCGCGCCGTCAACACCGCCGCGAGCAGGCCGGTGCCGGTGCCCAGGTCGGCGGCGCGCTCACCCCTCGGGGCGAGGCGCAGGGCGGCCTCGATCAGGTGCGCGGAGTCCGGGCCCAGGTACACGGTCTCGTCGCCCCAGGGGTACTTGGGGATCGCGGTCAGCACGCCACCGAAGTCGGAGATGGTCGTGGCCAGCACGACCTGGTCCCCCGCGTGGGCGGCCAGGCCCGCGTCGACGAGGTCGACGATCGTGGCGGCACCCAGACAGGCTTCGAGCGCGCCCCGCTCGATGGGGCTGCCCCGCATCAGCGGTGCGGCCCAGCCCTTGGGGCCGGAGCGGCGCACCTCGTCGCCCAGCACGCCCATCGCGGCGCGGCCGCGATCGTCGACCCTCATCGCCGCGAAGCGCAGGCGGACGTCCGCTGACGAGGATTCGGTGATGGGCACTATCCGCGGATGTAGCCGTCCATCTGCTGGAACGCCTTCTCGGCGGTCTTGGCCTTGTTGACGGTGACGTCCTGGGTGATCGGGGTGGTCTCGGCCGCGGTCGGGTGGAGCGTGACGCCCGCGTTCAGCCCGAGGAGCCCCGCGCGGATGTCGAGCCCGACGACTTCGGGGTACTCGTCGGCGGCGCTTTCGAGCAGCGCCACCTCCTCGTCGCTGAGCTCGAGCCCGGCGAACGCCGACAGGTCACCCTCGACCACGGCAGCTCGCACTTCGTCGTCCTCGAGCGCCTCGATCCCCTTGGCCAGATCGTCTGCAGACATGAGCGTCGTCTCCCCGGTTCGTTCCCGTTCGTGTGTCGACGCTGGGCGCGACTCGCGGTTACAGGCGCCGGCCTCGATGCTCGGCCGTCGACGACCCGAGATCGGCCATTGGCGGGCCGGCCTGCTCGGTCGGTCGGTGGAGCAGGCGCTCGAGGGTGCGGCCAGTCAGCGTGCCGACGGTGAGGCCCATGGCGACGGCGGCGAGCACCGCGATGACGCCTCGCACCCACCCCGGCGACGGGTCGGGGGTAGCGCTCAACGCGACGACGGGGATCATCACCCCGAGCAACCAGGCTCCCGAGGTCACCCAGATCCAGCGACCGGATCTCGGGACCGTCCGGCGTAGCACCAGCCATTGCGCCCACCCCATCGCGAGCAGCGCCGCGGTCCACGCCGGCACCAGCACGAGGGCGAGCACGCCGGGCGGCGCGAGCTCGGACCCCATCAATGACCCACCGCCCATGCCGATGAGCCACGCGAACCCCGCCGCCGCGGTCGTCGCCCCGATCCAGGCCCGGCGGTCGACGCCGGGGGCGTGACGGGCGAACACCCGGCTCTGCGCGAAGCCGAGCGCAGCCCCCTCGAACATCCCCGCGACCGTGAGCCCGGCGACGAGCACCGCATCCGATACGCCGATGGCCCCCAGCGTGGCTCCGGTCACCGCCGGCGGCACGAAGCCCACGAGCTCGCCGAGGACAAACGCCAGCGTCCAGTGGCGCCGCAGCCCGGCTTCGGTCGCGTGAGCGGTGCCCATGCCTTGACTGTGGAGTAGGTCCCGGCGCGACGACAGAGGCCTTGGGCCACGGGGGCCGACCCGTCCTGTGACCGATCGCCCGCTGGAAAGGGTCGTGCGTCTCTGGCCCGTCGGCTGAGCGGGCGGTGTCATGAACAGGGGAGCCAGTGAACGTCGAGGCCTGGCTCGACCCCCCTCCGAGTCGGGCCGCAGAGAGGCAAGGAGGTGGGTCATGACGAACGAGACGGTCCCTGAGAAGCAGAGGACGGTCGAGTCCTGGTGGGGCGAGTGGCCCGCGCTGCTCCGCCCGTCGGAGTGGATGACACGGTTCTCCGATCAGCTGATGAAGCTCGAGGAGTTCGACGAGGACGGCGTTCACGTCGTACGGGCCGAGATGCCCGGCATCGATCCCGACGAGGACGTGAAGCTCACCGTCGAGCACGGCGTGCTCACGATCAGCGCCGAGAGGCGGGAGGAGAAGAAGACCGAGGAGCGCAACCTGTACCGCTCGGAGTTCTCGTACGGATCGTTCACCCGGTCCGTCCGGCTCCCGGCCGGTGCCACCGAGGCCGACGTGAAGGCGTCGTATCGGGACGGCATCCTCGAGGTCCGGTTCCCCATGGACGAGCACCACGCCGAGGCCAAGACGATTCCGGTCGCCCGTGGCTGACGAGCGCGGAGCCTCGAATCGTTCCGATCAGCCGAGGGCTTGGATGTAGGCGATCAGCGCCGCGAGTTCGTCGTCGGTCACGGGTGTGGCCGGCATGCCCGGCTTGTAGCCCTCCACGATCTGGGCGTCGGGTTGGCGGACGGCCTGGGTGAGGTAGGCGTCGTCGGCCGTGACCTGCGTGCCGTTCGTCAGCGTGACGGTCTTGCCGTACAGACCCTTCCAGGTGGGGCCCTCGCTGCGTCCGCCGTCGCTGGTGTGACAGCTGATGCAGCCCTTGTCCTTGGCCACCTGTTGCCCCTGGGCGGCCTGCCCGTCGAGGACCGGCTGCCCGGCGGTGTCGTCGCCACGCATCCACACGGCGAAGACGAGCGCGGCCACCACGACCACACCGACAGCGGCGATCGCGACCAGGCTCGCACGCCGGGATCTCCCCTGCGAACGATCGCCGGCCTTGGCCTTGCTCTTGGCTTTGGCGTGAACCGGGGCGGACCTCGACTGCTTGCGGCCAGGGCGGTTGCTCATCGCGTCCGCGATCGTGCTCGGTGTCGGCAGGCCAGGTCGGGCGACGGGTCGGATGGGTGCGACCCCGACCGAGGAGACATGCGGCCATCTTGCCATCCGCCGCAGCCATCGCTTTGCCGCGTGGCGCTCTGCCGGCGCATCCGGCGAGCCCGTCCGGCAGTGCTGACTAGCCTGCATCCGTGGACACCGACTCCGGCGAGGTGAGCTCGGCCCGCTCGACCCACGACGCGTTCTTCAATGAGGCCTGTGCCGCGTTGGGCTACGACGCCTCGACGACAGAGGTGTTGTTGCTGGCCAGTCGGGAGATCCGGGCCGAGCTACCGCTGCATCGCGACGACGGGTCGGTGTCGGTGTTCAACGCGTACCGCGTGCAGCACCACAACGCCCGCGGCCCGTACAAGGGCGGGCTTCGCTTCCACCCGGATCTCGACCTCGACGAGACCCGCGGGATGGCCTGCCTGATGACCCTCAAAGCGGCGCTGGTCGACATCCCGTTCGGTGGGGCGAAAGGCGGCATCGACTGCGATCCCACCGCCCTGTCCCCTCGGGAGCTCGAAGCGTTGACCCGCCGGTTCGTCGGGAAGTTCCACCGGGTGCTCGGCCCCAACCTCGACATCCCGGCCCCCGACGTGGGTACCAATCCCCAGATCATGGCCTGGATCCACGACGAGTACGCCAAGGTCTACGGGTACAGCCCGGCGGTCGTCACCGGCAAGCCGATCATCGTCGGAGGGTCCGCGGGCAGGCTGGCGGCGACCGGCCTCGGGGTGGCCATGGTCATCGAAGCCCTAGCCCGCCACCGCGGAGAGGATCTGAAGGGCGCCCGCGTCGCGATCCAGGGGTTCGGGAACGTAGGGAGTCAGGTCGCCCGTTCCGTCACCGAGCTGGGCATGAAGGTCGTCGCCGTGAGCGACCACACCGGTGGCCGCTTCGTCCCCGACGGCTTCGCGCCCGCCGATCTCATCGACGACCGCGAGCGGGGTGACCGACTGCCCGCCGGGGAGCCGATCAGCAACGCCGAGCTCCTCACCCTCGAGTGCGACTACCTCGTCCCCGCCGCGCTCGGCGGTGCCATCACCACCACGAACGCGGGGGACGTGTGCGCGAGGGTCGTCGTCGAAGCCGCGAACAGCCCGATCACGCCGGACGCCGACCGGATCCTCGTCGACAACGGCGTCTCCGTCGTCCCCGACCTGTTGGCGAACGCGGGTGGAGTCATCGTGAGCTACTTCGAATGGGTGCAGAACCTGCAGCAGCTCTCGTGGCCCCTCACGCAGGTCAACAAAGGACTCCGTGAACGACTGACCGTCGCGACCGATCAGGTCATCGCCCGGGCCGAAGCAGATGCCGTCGATGTCCGATCGGCCGCCTACCGGATCGCCACCGCGCGGGTGAAGGAGGCGTTCTTCCTGGCGGGCTTCTGACCGGACGCGGCTACCCGCTCTAGTGGTCGTCGGGGCGAGGCAGGAGGTGCGTGCTGTCGAGCAGCGTCGCCGGCAGCCGCAGGGCGTCGCGGGGGAACGGCTCCGGGAGCACCATGCCGTCGGACTCACGGCGCACCCGCACGGTGCCATCGGGCTCGACCCGGTGGACCCGGAACCCGGGCACCCATCGTGAGGTCGAACGGCACCAGACGTCGACCGGTAGCGTCGTGTGCATCGCGTCGTGCCCATCGGGGCGCTGGGGTTCGATCCGCTGCGCAGGGTGGTCGTGATGCGTGGTGGCGAGCTCGGTCGCGCTGGCCACCACCGCGTCGCCGGCCGGTGCCGCGGTGACCCGGAAGGCCCGGTCCGTGCCGTCGTCGAGGGCGATGACGAACGTGGCATCGGAGCCCGTCTCCAGGACTTGGCTCAATTCGCGCCGCGCGCCGTCCGCCGTCGACTCGGGCAGCCACTCCTTCAGACCGGATCCGAGCAGGTCAGCCCGGTCGACCGCGAGGTTCCCGGCCCCCGTCGAGTTCACGTAGGAGCGGACGAAGTCGGTTACGACACCCTCGTCGTCGCGGATCGGTGTGTAGATGCCGACGGCCTCCGGCATGGCGTCGAGGGCGGACTGCAGGTCTTCGAACTGCGCCGCCAGCTTCGCCTCGGTGATGTCCCAGCCCTGCACGAGGTAACCGTCGCGGAACTTCGTGGCCCGGATCTCGAGGCAGCCCCTGACGTTGCGCTCGTCGAACCACGGCAGCTCGCCGACGAACCACCGGCCCGTGTCGACCACGCGGCAGTACTCATCGAACAGCCCCAACTCGACGTGCGACGGGTAAAGCTCCAACAGGCACGAGCCCAACAGGACGTCGGCGGGCTCTTGCACCGCCTTGCTGAACGCGGTGTTCACCAGCTCGTAGCGGAAGTCGACGATCTGCCCGTCGTCGTCGCGTACGGAGGCCATGACGGCCAAGGGACCCAGGTGCTCTATCAACTCGGCGGACAACGAGACCTCGATCCCCCTGGCGTCTGTCACCGGCTCTCCCCTCGGTAGCTCGTAGTTCAGATTCGGTAGACCATAGCGAGATCAGCCTCGGTCTGGCCGTCGCCCCTCGACATCGAACGCTGCCCGACGTCGGTCGGGAGTCAGCGGTTCTGGTAGCGCGTTGCGGGGGTGCCGGGCGGGTTGAACACGCCTGGGCGGGCGTCGGGGTTGGTGACGCAGAGCTCACACTCGAGGCCGTCGGGGTCTCGGAAGAAGAGGCTCAGGACGGGACCGAAGTCGGTGACGAAGTCGTCGGCCGCCCCGCGTTCGATCAGGCGATCGCGGATGATCTCGAAGGCGTCGAGCGAGGCCGCCTGCAACGCCAGGTGGTCGATGCGACCGCGGCCGAACATGGGTACCTGGCGGGCTGCTTCGGTGTTTCCGTCGACCTGGAACACGTTGAGCTCGGAGTGCGGCCCGACGTGGATGATCGACAACCGCACGCCTTCGGCCGATTCACCCCCTTGAGGGCTCTCGGGTCCGTCGCGGCCCACCTCGGCTTCGAACACCTCGCGGTAGAAGGCTTGGAGCCGGTCCATGTCGGTGGTGAGTGTCGCCACGTGGTTGAAGCCGTCGAGCAGCATCGGAACCCCCCTCTGGACGTGTAGAAGCCGAGGCTATCGGCCGCCCGCGCGCCTGACCGACGACGGCGTCGGCGGCTGATCCCTCGCTCACCGGTGTGTTCGCACCGCGCTGCCGTCTCCAGCAGTCACGTGCGGGGCGCGCGGAACGTGCCCGACAAGCCCGATGCGTCGACGCGCACGCACACATCGTGCGCGTCGATCGAGACCACCTCGACGCGCTGCGGGATCGTCGAGTCCGTCGGCGTCCCCGCCGTCTGCCCGCCGATCGTCAGGTTCATGCGGGTCAGCAGCTTCGACTCGTACTTGTTCGTCGCGGCTTGGAGGTAGGTACCAGGCGAGATCGCGCCCCTCGAGTTCTCCAGGCTCACGCCGAGCTCGAAGCGGCCGGCGGCGGAGCCGGTCTCGTGGCCCCACACGACGATGTCGGCCGTGCCGCCGTTCACCGACGCACTCGCCTCATCGACGACGAGCGTCCGGGCGGAGCTCCCGCCAGAGGCCCGCAGCTCGAGGGTCTGGTCATCGGCGGGGCAGGAGAACCCTCCGCTGGAGGGGCACGCGGCACAGGAGAGGACGATCGTCACCAACAGCAGGGGCCAGCGCAGCCGGCGGACGAGGGGCCGCAGGTGATCCTCCAATCGGAGACCTACCTCTCGGCTAGGAGGTCTGCGCCGGTGATGGCCAGTTCCTCGCCGTGTTGATGGGCCAGCACCCGCGTCGTCGACGGTTCGTCGATGGTGGTGAGCAGCAGGCGGCCGGCGGAGTCGTGGACCAACACCCATTTCTGGTCGGGTGACCAGGCCGGGCCGTTCATGGCATAGCCGCCGCCGCCATCGACACTCAGGAGCGTGTGCTCACCACCGGGGCCGCTGAGCACGAGCTCGACGTGGCCGTCGCTCGACCTCACCGTCACCTGTTCGCCGGCGGCGTTCACGGCGGTGGAATCGTTCGTGCCGAGACCCATCTTCTCGCTGAGCCTCGAGGATGCGCCTGGGGGCGCGGTGTCGACCACCTCGGACGGCGGCACCTCGACGACGGCTCCGGTGCGCACGTCGTAGATCCTCTGCCATCTCACCGCCCGGTACGGCACCTCCTCGAGTGCGGTGGCCCGCAGCCGGCCGTCGTCGAGCCACGCCAGCTCGGATGGCCAGCCTTCGGTGCTCCGGTCGAAGCACTGGAGCTCCCTCGCCGCCGCGCCCGAGGCGAGCGTCACCCGGAGGCACGGTTGGTCGTCTTGGGAGACGTAGGCGATCGTGCCGTGGAGCGACCGGTCGGGGTGGCTGGTCAGCGACGGGAAGCTCGGTGCCCGGCCGTACTGCACGACGGCGACGACGATGAAGGCGACGACGGCAACCAGGAGGGCCGCGAGGAGGCCGACGATGATGAGGACCAGGCGTCGGTGGGGGTGGCGCGGCGAACTTCTCGGTGGTGGGGGCGGGAACGGATGTGCGCTCGTGATGGTCATGGCGCCCTCCTCGCGTCGCGGAGTGGTCACCCGACCTCACTGTGAACCCCAGCGCCGAGTCGAGCCAGGGTCGCGGGTCCCCCAGGCCGACCTATCCGTCGGGACCTCCCCAGGGCGTGCTCGGATGCCCCCGAAGGTAGATCTGGTCAGATCTGCGTCAGACTGTGGCGGTGCTGGACGTCTCCCCCCGCCGCCCGGCGCAGATCCTCCCCGCCCGTCGGGGCTGGCTGAGACACCTGGTGTACGCCGCCTTGGGTCTGTCGGTGCTGGTCGTGTTCGCGGCCCAGTGGAACACGTGGCGTGCCGCGTTCGCCCAGCTGGGTGATCTGTCGGTGCTCGGTGTCGTCGTCCCGGTTGCCCTGGCGATGCTCTCGCTGGTGTTGCACTGGTACGCGACGACGCTGACCCTGCCCGGGCTCCCATTTCGGCGCGCCGCGGTGGCGTCAACGGCCGGTTCGGCGCTGGCCGACACGGTGCCGGCCGGCGGTGCGATCGCGGTCGGGGTCATCTGGTCGATGTACCGCACCTGGGGTTTCTCGCGTCGCGATGTGGCCCGGGCCACGGTGCTGTCCACGATGATCACCTACGTCACCAAGGTGGCGCTCGTCTGCGTGGTGGCGGTGCTGGCCGCGACCGGGCTCGTGTCGGGCCCGGCGGCGTCCGTGGTCGCGTCGGCGGGTGCCACCGGTCTGGTGGTGGTGGCCGCGGCCATCGCCGTGTTCGCCATGCCGGCGCTGCTGGGCCGAGTCGTCGCCACGACCGAACGGGCCGCAGTGTGGGTCACCGGCCGCCTCCGACGGCGCGCTCCATCGGGTTGGGTACCGGCGGTGCTCGAGGTGCGGGCCAGCGTCGGTGAGCTCCTGGCCCGCCGGTGGGTGCCCATCGTGCTGGTGGAGGTCGTCCGCCAGGCCGTCACGTTCGCCTGCCTCACCATGGCGCTGGCCGCCACCGGGGCCCCGGTGCGGTCGATCGGGGTCGTGTGGCTGCTGCTGGCCTACTGCACCGGGATGCTGGTGTCGTCGGTGCCGGTCACGCCGGGCGCGGCCGGGGTCGCCGAGATGGGCTACGCCAGCGTTCTTCTCGCCGTCGCCCCGGGGTCCGCCGCGGGTGCCGTCGCCGGCGCGGTGGTGCTGTTCCGCCTGCTGACCTGGGGCACGCCCCTCCTGGTGGGCCTGCCCGTACTGGCCTCCTGGCGCCTCGGCGCCACCCGCCGCGCCTCGCAGGTCCCCCCTGCAGCCGTCGTCGTGCCTCGCGTGCTCGCGCCGGTGCCTGTCGCGGCCTGAGCCCGACCGACGCCTCGACCCGGGCGGCCCTCGCGCCACTTGCCGTGTGCGGGCGGGCATGAGACCGTCGGTCTCGTGCGTTCCGAGCCCGCCGACCCAATCGTGCCGTGATCGCCCTCGGCCGACGGGCGATGCTCGGCACCCGCGGCGCCGTGGCCCGGTGGCCGTGGGGTACCCAGCTGGCCGCCGTCCTCGTCGTGGCCACCGTGGTGGCCCGGATGCCGGGACTCGTCTTCAAAGGCCTGTTCGACGGTGACGAGGCGTCCATCGCCGTCATGGGCAAGGTGATGGCCGATGGTGGTCACCTCTACGTCGACGTGGTCGACCGCAAGCCCCCAATCGTGCCCGCCCTGTTCGCAGTGGCCCACGAGCTCAGCGCCGACATGCGGCTGGTCCGGCTGTTGTGCGCGCTCGGCATCCTGGCCAACGGCGCGGTGGTGGCTCTGCTCGTGCGCCGGCTCGCCGAGCGGTCGCCGGAGACGCGCTCGGCACCGCTCGCCGCGATCGCGGCCGGTGCCCTGGCGGTGCTGGGCACGGCACTGTTCCTGCCGGCCGATGCTCAGGCCGCCAACTTCGAGCTCTGGGGCCTGTTCCCCGCGTCGGCGGCGGTGCTGGGCGCCGTCGTCACGCGCCGCACGAGCCGGCCGCCCTGGCTGTGGTTCGCCCTCGCCGGGGCCCTCGTGGCCATCGCGGCCAACTGCAAGCAGCCCTACATCGTGGTGCTGATCCCGGTCGGGCTCGAGGCATTGCGCTCGGCCGGTCGGCGCCGCAACGTGGTCGCTGTGGCCGCAGGCCTGGTCGTCGCCACCCTGCCCATGGGCCTGCTCGTCGATCTCGGAGCGTTGGTCCGGTGGAGCTGGACGGAGAACGGCGACTACCTGAACAGCGGCTTGTCGGTGGGTCGGGCCCTCGGTGTCGGCGCCGCCCTCACGGTCGTGTTCCTGGGCTTCCACCTGCCGCTGTTGCTCGGCCCGTGGGCCGCGGTCACCCGCCGGGTCCGCCTCGACCCCACGGTCGTGTCCTGGGCGCTGGCGTCACTGGTGGTCGTGGGCATCGGCCTGCGGTTCTTCGGGCACTACTACCAACAACTCGTGCCCCCCCTGGCGGTGCTGTCAGGGGTCGCCCTCGCCGGCGCACCCCGCTCGACGTGGCGACTTCTGGGGGCGGCCACCCTCCTGGCCACCGTCGTCCTGGTGGGCATGTCGTTCGCGCTCCGCACCGACCTGTCCGACCTCTCCTCGCTGGAGCGCTACGTGCAGCGCACCACCGCGCCCACCGACCGCATCGTGGTGTGGGGCTCCAGGCCCGACGTCTACATGTCGGCCGACCGCGACCCGAGCGGGGTGTTCCTCCACAGCGGCTACCTCACCGGCAACTGGGCGAGCCGCGAGGTGCCGCTGTCCCCGTCGATCGTCGACCAGGAGCCGTACCGCGGCCGGTGGGCCACCTTCATGGCCGATCTCGAGACCGATCCTCCCGAGCTCGTCATCGACGGGAGCAACGCCAGCCTCGACTGGGCCGCCTACCCGCCGTCGGCGTACCCGCTCGGCGCGCTGCTCGACCGTTGCTACCACCTTGACGCGACCATCGACGGGTCGCCCGTTTGGCGCCGAGACTGGACCGCCTGCCCCGCGGCCTGACCTCGGTGTCCGTCCGGCCGGCGCGGACCGGTCCCGTGGGGAAGGCGTCCAACGAGCCGGAGCAGCGCGCACATGGCTGTGACACGCTGGGCTCCTGCCCCAGAAGGGAGCCCGCCGTGTCGTTGAGCATCCAGGAGTCCCTCTACCCCACGTTGACCTGTTTCGGGTGCGGTCACGCCAACCCCGACGGTTTCCACCTGCGCAGCTATCGGGAGGGGGAGACGACGGTGGCCTCGTTCACGCCCCGGCCCGAGCACGACAACGGCTTCGGCTTCCTGAACGGGGGAATCATCTCGACCGTGCTCGACTGCCACACCGCCGCGGTCGTGATGTGGGAAGCCGATCGGCGGGGCTGGAAGGCCGACGACGGCGCCCCCGTGCCCTTCATCACCTCGGGCCTGGAGGTGCGCTTCCTGCGCCCCACGCCGTTGGGCCCGCCCGTGTCGCTCCGCGCCGAAGCCGTGGAGCTGTCCGAGTCGAGCATCGTGGTGAGCGCCGAACTCATCGCCGACGACAAGACCCGGGCGACGATGGTCGCCACCTGGCTGCGCTTCCACCCTCGCTGAACTCGCCGGCGTGGGCCGAGGCCGGATCACCACCCGATGCGCTAGCTCGTCAGCCCGGGAGGTTCACGGCCAGGGCGCGCTCGGTGGCCGACAGCATCGTGCGGGCGAACTGCTCGGCCTTCCCCAGATCGTGTTCGTCGGGGCGCCCCTTGTTGATGCCGCCGATCAGGCCGAGCAACCCGACGGTGTCGAGCCCTCGGCAGTTGAAGTCCCCGAGTGGGCGGTAGCCCTTGAATCCGAGCCAGCGCCGCACGGGCCCGGTGCCGAGCAGCGGCAGGGGAGCCGAGCCACTGGTGGAGAACGTGAACACCGGCCGGCCCTCACCCATGGGGAGCTTCCCGATCAGGGCGAGGAGCCGTGGGTGCACCGACATGAGGTAGATCCCCGAGCCGAACCCGACCAGGTCGTAGCTCGGCAGATCCTCGATGACGACATCCTCGGGTTCGACGACGTCGGCGTGGAGCACGGCCGCGAGACGGTCGGCCACTTTCCGCGTGTTCCCGTTGGAGGTCGAGACACAAACGATCAGTGTCTTCATCACGACACCTCCCCACCATCGTGAGCGTGGAGGAGCCTCCCGGCCCAGAGCCGGAAGGCACTTTCACGCGGGGTCGGGAGTGCCCGGAGTCAGGGAGTGCCCGTGCTCGGCGTGGTCGGCGTGATCGAGACCAGGTCGACGACGATCCAGATCGCCTCGTCGGGAGCGATCGCGGGGGGCCGGCCCTGGGCGCCGAAGGCCTGATCGCTCGGGATGCCGATGAGGCGCTGGCCGCCGACCTTCATGCCGGTGACGCCTGGGGCGAGGCCGGGGATCGCGACATTGGCGAGGGCGATGGCCTGGGGTGTCGAGGCACCGGACGTGTACGAGGCGGAGATGATCTGGCCGGTGGAGCAGGCCTCGATCACGTAGTTCACGTTGACGGTGTCGGTGGCGGCCACGGTTGCGCCGGTGCCTTCCTTGATGTCCTTGACGACAAGCGAGGTGGGCGGTGGCCCGACCACGATGTCCATCGGCGGCGCTCCGGCCGGTAGGGGCTCGGCCATGGCCACGCACGGCTGGCCGGCGACGGACGGCATCGGGGCGGTCGTCGAGGTGGTGCTGGCGGAGGCGGCGACGGACTTGGTGGTGTTGTTGTTGTTGTTCGCCCGCACCAGGAACCCGAGCGCCGTCATCCCGATGATCAGCACCCCGACCGCGATGGCCGCGAGGGTCTTCGTGGTGGCCGTGTCCCTGGCGATCTTGACCAGGAGGTCGTCCCAGGTGCCGTCGTCCTCGTCGCCGTCGGCCTTGTCGCCGTCGTCGTCACCCACCTCGTCGACGGGGACATCGATGTGCCCGTCGTTCTCGACGTTGTCCCGCGCACCCGCCACGGGCTCGCCGATCTCGGTGTTGTCGTTGTCGCTGTCCACGGCCGGCCTGCTTTCTGAGGGGTGGCCGGCGCAACCTACTCGGCCCCGACCGGCTCGTCGGGTCGCCCCCCAACCCGCTCCCGTGGCGAACGCCGCCCACTGCCATCGCTACACTCACCGTGCTCGTGGCGCCTGCTGCGGGGCCGGCGCTCGGGAAGGGGGCACGTGGCCAGGGCAGTCATCCTGTCGATCGACGACGACGCCGCGGTGTCCCAGGCGATCACCCGCGACCTGCGTGGCCGCTACGCCGACCGCTACCGCATCGTTCGCTCGACCTCAGGTGCCGAGGCGCTCGAGGTGCTCGACGAGTTCGCTCGCCGTGATCAGCCGGTCGCGCTCATCGTGTCCGACCATCGCATGCCCGAGATGACCGGCATCGAACTGCTCGAACGCTCCCGCGACCCTGCTCCCGACGCCAAGCTCGTGCTGCTCACCGCGTACGCCGACACCGACGTGGCGATCAAGGCGATCAACGACATCGGCCTCGACCACTACCTCTTGAAGCCGTGGACACCGCCCGAGGAGCGCCTGTTCCCGGTTCTCGACGACCTCCTCGCCGATTGGGAGCGCACGAACGCCGCCCGTTTCGCCGGCGTGCGGGTGGTGGGCAACCGCTGGTCGGAGCACAGCAACCAGATCAAGCTGTTCCTGGCCCGCAACCACGTGCCCTACCAGTGGCTCGAGCTCGAGCGGGACGCCGAGGCCCAGCGCCTGCACGGACGCATCGGCGCCGCGCCCGACGAGCTCCCGCTCGTGTTGTTGCCCGACGGCACCGCTCTGCGCAACCCGACCACGCGTGAGCTCGCCGACGCGCTTGGGATCCAGACCCGCGCCGAGGCCACCCTGTACGACCTCGTGATCGTGGGCGCCGGCCCGTCGGGCCTGGCCGCTGCCGTCTACGGCGCGTCGGAGGGGCTGCGCACCGCCGTCGTGGAGCGCGACGCGCCGGGAGGCCAGGCCGGGCAGAGCTCGCGCATCGAGAACTACCTCGGCTTCCCCAACGGCCTTAGCGGCGACGACCTGTCGCACCGGGCGGTCACCCAGGCCCGCCGGCTCGGCGCGGAGATGGTGCTCGCCCGTGAGGTGACCAGGCTCGAGTCGCGGGGATCGGTGCACGCCGTCTGCCTCGAGGACGGCACCGAGATCGAAGCGCGGGCCGTCGTGATCGCCACCGGCGTGTCCTACCGGCTCCTTGCCGCCCCCGGCCTGGCCGAGCTCACCGGGCGAGGCGTCTACTACGGGGCGTCGGTGAGCGACGCACGGGCGACCGAGGGCGAAGACGTCTACCTCGTCGGCGCCGCGAACTCGGCCGGCCAGTCGGCGTTGCACCACGCCGAGCACGCCCGGAGGGTCGTCATGCTCGTGCGCGGCGGCTCGATCGAGGCGTCGATGTCGAACTACCTCGTCGAGCGCATCCACGCCGCGGACAACATCGAGGTGCGCACCCGCACCGAGATCGTCCGCGGTGAGGGCACCGACCACCTCGAGTCGTTGACGCTCATCGACCGGGAGACCGGCGTCGAGGAGCAGGTGCCGACGAGCTGGCTGTTCGCCTTCATCGGTGCGACCCCCCATACCAACTGGCTCGACGAATCGATCGCCCGCGACGAGCTCGGTTTCATCCGCACCGGGCCCGAGGTGGCCGCGCTCAACGGCGACGGACCGCGATGGCCGCTCGCTCGGCCTCCGTTTCTGCTCGAGACGAGGCGGCCGGGTGTCTTCGCTGTCGGCGACGTTCGCCTCGGGTCGATGAAGCGGGTCGCGTCGGCGGTTGGCGAGGGCGCCAGCGCGGTGAACCTCGTCCACCTCTACCTCGAGACCACCTGATGCTCGTCGACGAGTTGCGGGCGACGTTCCTCGCGGAAGGCCTGACCGACGATCAGCTCGCCGACTTCGTGGCGGCGGGCGAGGAGGTGCCGTTCACACCGGGGGACGTGCTCTTCGAAGAGGGGGCCGCGGCCGACTTCCTGTGGGTGCTGCTCGAGGGCCGTCTCGAACTGGCCCGTCACAGCGGTACCGAGACCATCGTCATCACCACCATGACGACGCCAGGCCAGTGGGCCGGTGGTCTGCGGGCCTGGGGCGAGGCGAGCAACAGCGCCGGCTACCGGGCCATGGGCCGCGCCGCGAGCGACGGTCGGTGCTTCCGGGTGCCCTCCGACGAGCTGAGCCGGCTGGTCGGGGAGTGGTTCCCGTTCGGCCGGCACATGATCGTCGGGATCTATCAGACCGTGCGCGGCATCGAGGCCATGGCCCGCCAGCGCGAATCGCTCGTCGCCCTGGGCACCCTCGCCGCCGGGCTCGCCCATGAGATCAACAACCCCGCTGCCGCCGCGCTGCGGGCGGTCGACTCGCTGGGAGCCACCTGCGACTCGATGCTCTCCTCGCTCGCCTCGCTCGCGCGGCACACCATCACCGCCGATCAGTTCGTCGCCCTCGACGAACTGCGCCGCGAGGTGGTCGAGGCACCGCCGACCCAGGAGGGTGCGCTCGCCACGACCGACCGCGAGGAGGCCATCGGCGAATGGCTCGAGCGGCAGGGCATCGACGACGCCTGGCAGGTCGCCCCCGCGCTGGCTGCCGCCGGCGCCGACCGGGCGTGGTGCCGGAGGGTCGAGGCGGTCACCGGGCCCGAGCCTCTCGGCGCCGCGTTGCGGTGGATCGCCAGCACCGCCAGCTCGAGCGCCCTGCTCGGTGAGCTGCAGGACACGACCACGCGCATCTCCCAGCTGGTCGACGCGGTGAAGTCGTACTCGCAGATGGACCGGGGGGCGCTGCAGACCATCGACGTCCGCGAGGGCATCGAGAGCACCCTCGTCATGCTCGCCCACAAGCTGCGCGACATCGAGGTCGAGCTCGTCCTCGTCGACGACCTCCCTCCCGTCGAGGCCTACGCCGGCGAGCTCAACCAGGTCTGGACCAACCTCGTCGACAACGCCATCGACGCCATGGAAGGGCGCGGCACCCTGCGGGTGGCGACCCAGCGCGACGGCGGCGAGGTCGTGGTCGACATCACCGATAGCGGCCACGGCATGCCCGCCGACGTCGAGGAACGGGCGTTCGAGCCGTTCTTCACGACGAAAGAGGTCGGCAAGGGCACCGGCCTCGGGCTCGACATCTCGAGGCGCATCATCGTGGAGCGCCACGGCGGGGAGATCAGCTTCGACTCCTCCCCGTCGGGCACCACCGTGCACGTACGCCTCCCGCTGACCCGCTGACCCGCTGACCCGCTGACGCGGTCCGGTTGGAGGGCGGCGTCAGCCGCCGTAGTTCATGCCGGTGGTGCGCAGGTTGAGCGGCACCCGGGCCGCGTCGCGCACGCCGGCGCCGATCACCTCGGCCACGAACACCGTGTGGTCGCCGCGCGCGACGGTGTCGGTGACGCGGCACTCGAACCAGTACGGGACCTCGTCGAGGATCGGCGCGTCGGTGGCCACACCCCGCTCGAACTTGTGGTCGTTGATGCGGTCGCCGTCGACCGTGGTGGAGCGGAAGAACGCCTTGCCGATGTCGAGCTGATCGTCGGCGAGGACGTTCACGGCGAACAGGCCGGTCTTGTCGATGAGGGCGTTGAGTCCGCTGTCGGCCTTCACGCCCGCGGCCACGAGCGGCGGCTCGAACGACACCTGGGTGAGCCAGTTGACCCCGCCGCCTGCGAACTCGCCGTCGCTCGATGCGGTCATGACGTAGAGCCCGTAGGTGATCGCCCGCAGGGCGACCTTCTTCTCTTGTGGATCCATCGCCAGAGCATCTTGCTCCACCCCGGTCCGGCCCGCCGGCGCCGCGACGCCTCGGCTCTCGGACCCGTCGGGCCGCGCTCTGGCAGGCTGTCGACATGATCATCGTGAAGGCGCGAGCCCGCATCCGTCCCGACCGACGTGACGAGGCCGCTGCGGCTGCTCGGAGGATGGCCGAGGCCACCGAAGCCGAGCCCGGCAACGTCTCCTACACGTTCTCGACCGACCTCACCGACCCCGACGTGATCCACCTGTTCGAGGAGTGGGAGGACGAAGAGGCGCTGGCCGCGCACTTCACGCTCCCGCACATGGCCGACTTCGTGGTCGCCCTCGGCGAGATCATCGACGGCGACATGCCCACGACCAAGTACGTCGTCAGCTCGCACGGCCCGCTCTAGTCGCGGATCGTCTGCCGCCGGCCTGACGATCGGGGCGCCCGTTCCTCGACTGTCTCAGGCTCGTGGCCCAACGAGAGGGGAGTCACCGGTGCCATATCTCATCACGCACTTCTACGAAGGTGGAACGGCCGAGCAGTACCAGGCCGTCGTCGAAGCGGTGCACCCGCCCTCCGCGCTGCCGCCGGGCCAGACGTATCACGCGGCCGGGCCGACCGAGGGTGGCTGGCTGATCGCCGCGGTGTGGGACTCGAAGGACGTCCGTGACGAGTTCTTCGCCGACACCCTCATGGCGACGCTGCCGACTCTGGCCGGTGGGTTCGCCGGTCCTCCTCAGGAGCGCACAGCGGGCGTTTCGAACCTCGTCAATGGTTGAGCGGTGCGGGCCGGCGAGTGGTTCGTCGCGCCGGCGCTCAGCTCGGTCCGACGTCAACCGTGCGCGGCGACGATCCCGGCGACAGGGCTGAGTTTCAGCACCTGCGGCATGTGCCGTGTGAGCGCCACGGGGCCGTCGAAGGAGATCCGGCCCGAGCGAGTGGCCTCCTTGATCGGCAGCCGACCGAGCCAGATCTCGTAGAGCGACCCGACATCCGAGGCGATCGTGACGTCGACGTCGAATCCGGGGTCGGTGAGGCAGACCGAGGGCGTGCCTGACTCGATCACCAACCAGAACCGCCGTTTGTCATCGCTGAACCGCAGGTGCAGGACCGTGCGCCGGTCGGGCAGGGCGCTCGTGTCGATTCGGGTGTGCATCCACCACACCAACAACTCGGCGTCGAGCTCATCGGGTTCGGGATCCCCGAAGGCCCACTTCGCGCCCCACTCACCGAGTCCGAACACGATCGGCCGGAGATCACTACCGGCGTCAGTGAGGCGGTACTCATCGCCGATGTGCTCGACGATCCCCGTCCGCTCGAACTCGCGGAGGCGCTTGGTGAGCAGACTCCGTGACAGTCCGGGCAGGCCTCGCGCCAGCTCGTTGAACCTGTTTGCACCGACGAGCATGTCTCGGAGTATGAGCAGTGACCACCGCTCGCCGAGCACGTCGACAGCGCGAGCGATCGGACAGTACTGGCCGTAGCCGGTTCGTTTGGCACTCACTCGGAGGCCCTCCTGAGTCGCAGCGCTGGAGCTATTGAACACCGAAGTAGACGCTGAAGGTCCAGAAACTGCACTAGGCGTGCCGTGACGCCCGTCCTACGGTCGCCCCATGGCAACGATCATCGATGACCGGGACGACATGGCGACCGATTGGGCGGCGGCGGTCTCGACGATCGCAAGTGATCTCGGTTTGGCGGCGCCGGCGAGCGATCTCGCCGGCGAGCTCTCGGTTGGGGCGTTCGCTCAGTTGAGAGCCGCAGGGTTGACGGGCGCTCTCGTGCCCGTCGATCTGGGCGGGGGTGGGGCATCGCATGCCGCGATGGGGAGGGTGCTGCGCGAGCTCGGACGTCACGATCCCGCGACCGCAGTCACGCTTTCGATGCACGCTCACTTGGTCGCGGCGGCGGTGTGGCGTCACCATCGCGGCCAGGATGCGTCCGCGGTTCTCGAGAAGGTGGCCGACGGCGCGATCCTGATCAGCACCGGGGCGTCAGACTGGGTCGGTTCGAATGGCTCGGCCCACCGTGTCGACGGTGGCTACCGCGTCTCAGCGCGCAAGTCGCCGGCGAGTGGTTGCGAGGTGGGCGACCTCCTCGTCACCAGCATCCGGTGGGACGAGGCGCCGGAGGGGCCCCAGGTGATCCACTGCGCCGTCCCACGCACGGCCGACGGCGTGAGCATCGAGAAGACCTGGGACACCCTCGGACTGCGCGCCACCGGGTCGCACACTGTCGTGCTCGACGACGTCTTCGTGCCCGACGCCGCGGTCGCTCTCATTCGCCCGGCCGATGTGTGGCACCCCGTCTGGAACACCGTGGTCGGGGCCGCGCTTCCGCTCATCATGTCGGCCTACGTGGGTGTCGCCGACGCCGCAGTTTCGACGGCGATCGATGTGGTTCGCGGCCGAATGGATGGCCACCTCGTGCAGCTGGCAGGCGAGATGCTCAATGCGCAGATCGCCGGCGTCGATGCCGTTGACGCCATGTTCGTCTCGTCACATAACCTCCGGTTCGACAACACCGACGAGCACTCGAGCAGGACTCTCAGTCGCAAGACGGTGGCCGCCGACGCGCTGATTGCCACGGTCCGCCTAGCCATCGAACTGACCGGCGGTTTGGGCTACACGAGATCCTCCCAGCTCGAGCGCCTCTACCGCGACGTCCACGGATGTCTGTTCCACCCGCTCCCGCGGGCTAAGCAGATCAACTTCAGCGGACGGCTCGCCCTCGGCCTGGCTCCCCTTGGCTGAGGGGCCTGCCCCTCACCACTCGAGGCCGAGCATCTCCCGCATCGTCGACTCGAAGGTGGCGTCGTCCATCGAGGTGCGGGCGGCGACGACCATCTCGGCGTCGGCGCCGACGGGCACGCGCAGCGGCGTGTCCGGGTTCTCGATCGCATCGGCGATCGCGGTCGCCACGGGCTCGGGCCCGGGTGTGGGTTCGCCGCCGGAGAGGACCGCGCTGGCCTGGTCCCACTGGCGACGCAGTTCGTCGTACGGGGGAACGTCGTCGCCGTGCTGGTGCTCGTTCGATCCGAAGTTGGTCTCGAACGCGCCGGGCTCGATGAGCACGACCCGGATGCCGAAGTGCCCGACCTCGTAGTGCAGCGCCTCCGAGACGGCTTCGAGGGCGTACTTGGTCGCCGAGTAGAAGCCGCTGAGTGGCGACGCCACCCGCCCCGCCATCGACGAGACGTTGACCACCACGCCGCCGCCCGACTGGCGAAGCCGCGGCACCACGGCCTGCAGCATCCGCACGGCACCGAAGAAGTTCACGTCGAAAAGGTGGCGCACGTCGGGGAGGGGCACGCCCTCGACCGGCCCGGTGAGGCCGACGCCGGCGTTGTTCACGAGCGCGTCGAGATGCACGCACGCACCGATCACCCGGTCGATGGAGGCCTCGTCCTCGACGTCGAGGGCGAAGCGCTCGGCCACGTCGAGGTCGGCCAGTGTCTCCACTCGCCTCGCCGTCGCGATCACCTCGTGTCCCCGCCGGGCCAGCTCGATCGCGCTCGCCCGGCCGATGCCGGTCGAGCAGCCCGTGATCAGGACTCGTGCCATCGTGTTCCCCCGCCCTCGGCGTCTTCGGTCGGAGCGACGATAACCGCCGCAGTCCGGAGGCGCCGTCCTCCCGGGTTCGCCGGTCCTCCCCCCGCGCGCGCCGCCCGCCCCTACGCTCTGGGCATGGCGTTCGACGAGGGCCTGGCCGAGCGGCTCCGGGATCTGGTCGGGGACGACCCGGACCTGCGGGAGCGCAGGATGTTCGGCGGACTCGCGTTCATGCACCGGGGCAACATGGCGTTCTGCGTCGTCGGCGACGAGCTCATGGTGCGGGTGGGGCCCGACGCCTGGCCCGACGCGGTGCAGTTGCCCCATGCCCGTGAGATGGACTTCACCGGGCGCTCGATGAAGGGCATGGTCTACGTCGGCACCGCCGGCTTCGCCGAAGACGACGACCTGCGGTCGTGGGTCGACCGCGGCCTCGACTTCACGGGCTCGCTCCCGCCGAAGTAGCTGCGGACGCCTGTCGGCGGGCTATGACGAGCCGTCGGCTGGTGCGGGAAGCTCCGGCTCCGGTTCGGACTCGCCCTGGTCGAGGCGGAAGGGCGGGTACTCGTCGCGCATGAGCGCCACGTAGGGAGCGACGCGGAAGACCCAGCGGTTCAGACCCATCACGAGGTCATAGATACCCCTGGGGTACTGGCCGGTGAAGAGCAGGGCCACGGCGGCGAGCACGACGAGCAGGTCGATGAGGCCTCCGAACGTCACCGAGCCGGCGCCCCATCCCGTGCCGAACAGGATCGGTATCCCGCCCCCGATGAGTCCGAGCACGAGGTACTGCGGGATGGCGAGCAGCCACCACTTGATGAGCACCAGGCCCCGCGACAGGCGCTCGGGGTAGGCGATCTCGAACGTGGCCGGGTAGTCGGGTTGATGGCCGAGGCTGAACGGCGGGTACTGGTCGGTGCCCAGCGCGCTGTAGCCGTAGTAGTTGACCCGCCACGTCCAGCGCAGCACCCCGGCGTTGAACTCGAACAGCGATTTCGGGTAGCGCGCGGTGAAGAGGATGGCGAAGAAGGCGATGACGGTCACGACGCTGAACGCCAGCCACAGCACGGCGAGGACGATGTAGTGGGGGATCAGCAACAGCCACTTCACCAACCAGAGCCACCGATTGAGTGACTCGTCGAGCCGGCCTTCGAGGCGGATCGGTTGGGCAGCGGTCGTGCCCCCGACGGTGAGGTCGAGATCGGAGCGGCGCGCCAAGGCGATCACCCCCACGACCAGCATGACCGCGCCGATGATCAGCAGTACCGCCCCGCCGACGAGGAGCCCGATGCCCGCGCCGAGCACCCAGGGCGCCTTCGCCCCCGCCGAGGCGTTGACGCTGACGCCCGGCGAGCCGTCTGCGTTCATGACGACGACCGTCCAACGCCCGCGCTGCAACGGCCACTCGATCGACTGCTCGCCGTTGCCGGCGACGGACGCGACCCAGATCGACTGCTGCGCGGGGGGCGAGGCCTTGTCGGTGCCACCCACGTAGCGGTACTCGGCCCGGAACGGTTTGGTGCTCAACCCGGTCAGCTCGGCGTGGGCCACACCGGAGAGGTACCGGTCGACGTCGTCCTGGCGGGCGATGCCGACGAACACAGGCCTCTCCCCGGTCGACAGCACCCGGAGCCGTACCGTGGCGTCGCCGAAGCCGCTGAAGCCGGTGTTGTCGCGCTCTGCGCCCAGATCGATGCGCTCGGACGTGATGGCCGCGGAGGTCGTCTCGAACCGCTCGGTGGCGGTGGTGAAGTAGCCGTCGGCGTCGCGCTGGGTGCTGTGCGCCCACACGAGGAAGCCGCCCCCGGCCATGGGCACCAACGCGATCAGGCCGAAGATCGCGCCGACGACGATCAGAATGATCGACCCGAGCGGCACCTTGTGCCGCTCTGCGGCCTGGGGGGTCGGCGGGGGAGGGGCGGGCGTCTCACTCATGATGCACCTCGCGTGCTCGATTTGGTCCATGGTCCCGCTGCGGCGGCGGAGGCGCAAAAGCGCATGCCCCTGTCGGGCTGCGGCCGGACGGGTCGGGTGCCCACGGCGCGGCCCGTCTAGCGTCCGGGTGATGGGCGGCATCGTGTCCTGGGACCTGCGACCGTTCCTGACGTGGATCGTCGAAGAGTACGAGCCCTCGGTGCGCGTCGGGGACGAGGCCGGGGCCTATGCGAGCCGCCCGGGTGGTGACCAACCCGATCTGTACGGGACCGCGGACCTGGCCTGCGTGCTGCACAGCCTGGGTCGGCTGCGGCCGAGCGACAGCGCACGCGGAGAGTGGGCCGACGCCTTCGCCCGCTTCCAGGACCCACTCACCGGCCACTACGTCGAGCGCGACGCGGCCACCCATGTGGAGCTGCACGCCACGGCGTACTCGCTCGCGGCCATGGAACTGCTCGACCTCGGGCCCCGCCACCCACTGACGTTCCTCGATCCCTTCCGGGCGCCGGACTCCGTCGCCGGATTCGTGGACGGCTTCGATTGGCGGGACTGGGTGTACCTGGAGAGCCACCGCGGTGCCGGCTTGGGGTCGATCATGGCGGTCACCGCGGTGGGGGATTCGTCGTGGTTCGAGGTCTACTTCGCGGCCTTGGAGGCCCACCTCGACCCGGTGAACGGGATGTTCGGTGACGACAAGCCGCCCGAGGGCGACCTCGACCAGGTCGGCGGCACCTTCCACTACGCCTTCCTCTACGAGTGGGCCCACCGGCGGCTGCCGTACGCGTCGGCCCGCGTCGACTCGGTGCTCGCGCTGCACCACGACGACGGGCTGTGGGACGAGGCCAATCCGCACTGGCTCACCCTCGACGGCGTCTACCTGTTGACCCGGGGGATGCGCCACAGCGCGTACCGACGGGTCGAGGTGGAGATGGCTGTGGCCGGCGCAGCGGAGGTCGCGGCGTCGTTGGCGCTCGACGCGCGGGCGCGGGACGAGGCTTTCGGCGGGCCCATGGGCACGCACGCGTTGGTGGCGGTGGTCAGCGTGCTCGCGGAGGCTCAGGGCTTGCTGGGCGCGGACGTGGTCATCTCCGACCGACCCCTGCGGCTGGTGCTCGACCGCCGTCCCTTCATCTGAGGGCGAGGCACCCCTTCGGAGCGCTCGCGCACCGCGCGGAGCAGGCCCGGGAAGATGAACCGGTGGAAGGGCAGGAACGTGTACCAGTACAGGTACCCGGGCAGGCCCCTGGGCTCGAAGAACGCGGTCTGCTCGACCCGTGCCCCGCCCTCGTCGGGAAGGACCTCGAACTGCAGCCACGCCGTCCCCGGCAGCCTCATCTCGGCCCGCAGTCGCAGCAGGTGCGGCGGCTCGAGGGCTTCGACCCGCCAGAAGTCGAGCGGCTCGCCGACCGACAGCTCGCGCGGGTGGCGGCGTCCCCGGCGCATGCCGACGCCGCCGAGGGCTCGGTCCATGAGTCCGCGTATCTGCCAGAGGGCGTTGCCCGCCGGCCACCCGTCGTCACCGCCGAGGGCGCAGATCTCCTCGAACGCGCGCGCGGGGGAGGCGGCGACGTGCGTGCGATGGCGTTCGAGCAGCATGCCTTCGTGCCCGGCGAGCTGGCGGTCCGTGGGCACGTCGGGGCTGAGGCTCGCGAGGCTCGATGCCCAGGTCGTCTCGACGTCGTCCCTGGCCACGCGGGTGAGCGCCAGCTTCACCGACTCGAGGTAGCCGAGGGGCTGCACACTGAACTCGCGCCGGGCCCGGTCGTCGCGCACCACCACCTCGGTCTGCAGGCTCTCCACCAACGGGTTGGCGATGGCGAAGGGGATGGGCGTGATCAGGTCGACGAAGTACCCGCCCCACTCGGGATGGGGCACTGGGAACGCCAAGATCACCCGGCGCAGGCGCCGGACCCGGGCGTACCCGAGCATCATCTGCCGGTAGGTGAGCACGTCGGGCCCACCGATCTCGTACACGCCGTGGACCTCGGGCTTCTCGAGAGCCTCGATGAGGTATTCGAGCACGGCACGGATGCCGATGGGCTGGCAGCGGGTGTCGACCCAGTAGGGCGTGACCATGACGGGGAGCCGCTCGGTCAGGTACCGGATCATCTCGAAGCTGGCCGAGCCCGAGCCCACGATCACCGCGGCGCGGAACTCCACGACGGGCACCCCGGACGCGGCGAGTGCCCGCCCCACCTCCTGGCGGGAGACCAGGTGGCGGCTGCGGAGCTGGGACGCCTCCCCCGGCCCGCCCAGGTAGATGATCCGGCTGACCCCGGCCTGCCGTGCCGCGGTGCCGAACGCCTCGGCCATGACCCGATCACGGTCGCGGAACGCGTGCCCGCTGTTCATCGAGTGAACGAGGTAGTACGCGACATCGACGCCCTCGAGCGCACGCCGCGCGTCGGCTGGTTCCTCCAGATCGCCCTCGACGATCTCGGCGCCGGACCACGGGCGACCGACGAGCCGACTCGGGTCTCTCACCACGCAGCGCACGTCGTGTCCGCGGTCGAGCAGGCGCGGCACGAGCCGGCCGCCGACGTACCCCGTCGCGCCGGTGACCAGAACGCGGGCAGACCCAGTGCGCTCAGCTGTCACCCACCACCCCCTTGTCGTCCCCCCGGCCGACGAGCAGCGGCCAGGACGACTCCAAGTACCAATAGTGGCGGCCGCATAGCGGTGGGCAAAGGGCCATTGGACTCTGTGTCGCCGGCGTCGGGGGCCGGGTGATCGCGGCGGGTCAGGCGGCGATCGCAGGGCCTGGGACGTCGGGTTCGCTCCACAGGGCGAGGCTCACGGCGCCCGCGATCGCGGCCACGGCGCCCAGGATCATCATCGGCCAGCGCCCGTCGCGGGCCCGGTCGCCGAGCAGCGCCACCCCCACCACCGTGGGGACGATCGTCTCGACGGCGAACAGGACCGCGTTGGTGGTGGTGACCGAACCCCGCTGTAGAGCGATGGCGAAGAGCAGGATGCCGAGCAGGCCGTAGCCCAGCAGGGCCCACACGACGGGTTCGCGCAGGAGATCGATCAGGTGATCCGGGATGGGCAGCACCCGGGCGCTTATCGCGGTGCCGCTGAAGGCGAGTCCGGCCATCGCCGCCAGCCCGAGTGCGCCCCGCGACGCGTCGACGCGCGCCACCAGGGTGCCGGCCACGGCGAGCACCGCGACGCCGACGACCAGGGCCAGTCGGAAGGCCGCACCGACGGGTTGGGCCGAGTCGGGAGCGGCGGCCACCGCCAGCAGGAACAGTCCGACGACGATGACGCCGATGGCCGCGACCTCACGCCGATCGAGCCGGGTGCCCAGCGTGAACCGGGCGACCACCGCGGTCACCGCGATGCTCGACGCGATCGCCGACTGCACGAGGAACAGGGGAAGGGTGCGCAGGGCGAGAAGGGACAGCACCCAGCCGACCGCGTCGAGCCCGATGCCGCTCATGTAGGGCAGCTCGCGGCCCAGCCGCAGCAGCAGCCGGGGATCGATCGAGGTGGCCTGGGTGGTACGGCGCGCGCCTACCTGCTGGAGCACCGAGGCCACTCCGTAGCAGAGGGCCGAACCCAGCGCAGCGGCGAGGGCGAGCGACGGGGACACGAGCTCAGTCCAGCACGGCCGCTCGGTCGCCCCGGACCACCGCGAGCCAAGAAGGGCCGGAGGTCCCTAGGTCGGTGTCCGTCGGCGGTGCTACGAACGATCGGGTCTCGGGCACCGAACGGTCCGGACCATCGGGGGTGTCGCATGGCTCGAATCGACGGTGGAGAGCTCCTGGTGCGGGCGCTGCAGGCCGAGGGGATCGAGGTGATCTTCTCGATCTCCGACATCGGACAGAGCCCGATGCTGCGCAGCGCCGAGGCGGCGGGCATCCGCCACGTCGGCCCGCGCCACGAGAGCGCGGCGGTGCACATGGCCGATGGGTGGGCCCGCACCTCGGGGACGATGGCGGCCGTGGCCGGTGCCGCCGGGCCAGGTGTGGCCAACATGGTGCCGGGCCTCATGTGCGCGTGGATGGAGGGCATCCCCGTGCTCGCCCTCGGCACGCAACGCGTGCGCCGGTCGATCCACGCCGTGCGCCGAGGCCGCTTCCAGTTCGGCCCTCAGCTCGAGGTCGTGCGGCCGGTCACCAAGTACGCCGCCGCGGTCGAGGAGACCGGCCGCATACCGGAGTTCGTTCGCGAGGCGTGTCGGCAGGCGCTGATCGGTCGGCCGGGACCGGTGTACCTCGACCTTCCTGCCGACCTGCTGCTCGACGAGGTCGAAGAGGACGACGTCGCCGTGCTCGACCCGGCCCGCTTCGGGATCGGCCCCACGGCGCCCGATCCGGCCGCGGTCGCGGCCGCCGCCGACCTGCTCGGCGAGGCCCGGTTCCCCCTCGTCGTCGCGGGCCACGGCGTGCACCGCGCCGGGGCTGCCGACGAACTCCGGGCGGTCGCGGAGCAGCTCGGCGCGCTGGTCATGACCACGCCGGGCGCGCGCGGCGCGTTCCCCGAGGACCACCCGCTGTCGGTCGGCATGACCTTCCCGTGGGGCACCCCCGCCCACCTCGACAGCGACGTCGTGCTCGCCGTGGGCACCGCGCTCGGCGAGACCATGCAATTCCTACTGCCGCCGGGGTGGGCGGGACCCGAACGCCAGCGCGTCGTGCACCTCGACGCCGATCCTGGGCAGATCGGTGTCAACCGGGCCACCGACGTCGCCCTCCTGGGCGACGCGCGCGTCGGGCTGCAGGCGTTGCTCGTCGAGCTGGAGCTGAGGGGCGCGCCGCGCCCGCCGGCCGACGACGCCGCGACCTACGCGCGCGAGTACGCGGACTTCCGCGGCCTCCTCGTGGACTCCTACGCCGAGCTCGACAGCAGCCCGGTGCACCCGGGGCGCCTCGCCGTCGAGGTCGCGCGCTTCCTGCCCGATGACGCCATCGTCGCGCTCGACGGTGGCGACACCGGCCTGTGGGCCCACCTCGCGCTGACCTTCCGCCGCCCGCGCTCGTTCGTGTGGACCGGTCACTACGGCCACCTCGGGACGGGGCTGCCCTACGCGATGGGAGCCAAGCTCGCCCACCCCGACCGGCCCGTGGTGCTCTTCACCGGTGACGGCGCTCTCGGATTCAACCTGCAGGAGCTCGAGACGGCTGCCCGCGAGGGCATCCCCGTCGTCGTGGTCGTGAACTGCGACCGGGCGTGGGGCATGGAGGTCGTGTACATGCGCAAGACCGCGGGCACGACCATCGGTGTCGGGCTCTCCGACGTCCGCTACGACCAGGTGGCCCGTGCCCTCGGCTGCCATGGCGAGTTGGTCGAGCGAGCTCAGGACGTTCGCCCGGCCCTCGACCGCGCTCTGGCTGCAGGGATCCCGGCGGTCGTGCAGGTCATGGTCGACCCCGAGGAGAACACCAACCCTCCGGGGCTCGACGAGTTCGCCACCATGTACGACGCCGAGAACACCTGACCCGTGGCCGAGCTGCCGCTCAGCCAGATCGCGATCAGCGTGGGCGACGTCCAGCGGTCCCAGCGCTGGTACCGCGACGTCTTCGGCTTCCAGGAGTCGGGCGGTACGAACCTGTTCACCCCGCTGCTCGGCTCGGATCGGGTGCAGGGCGTCCCCGACGCGACGAGCGTGTGCTGGTGGTTGATGGACCGCCAGGAGTTCTTCCAACTCGAGCTCTTCCAGTTCTCCAAGCCGGAGCCCCGGCCGTTGCCGGTTGAGTGGCGGCCGTGCGACATCGGCTACACGACCATCGGTCTCCACGTCGACGGCTTCGACTCGACGCTCGAACGGCTGGCCCGGCGGCAGACGCCGCTGCTGAGCGACCCCATCGGAGCGCCGGGCGCGCGTCGGGTCTGCGTCCGGGATCCCGACGGGGTCCTCATCGAGGTTATGGAGGACGACCCCCGCTCCGGCGAGCCGCGACCCCGCCCCTACCGCGACGTCCCGGTGGTCACGCGGTTCGTCACCCTCTCGGTGCCTGATCTGGGCGAAGCCCGCCACACCTGGATCGAGGTCCTCGGGCTCGCCGAGGTGGGCGACGTCCGCCTGCACGGACCGGAGCACGAGGCGCTGTGGGGGCTGGCCGGCGCCGAACGCGAGTCGTTCGTGCTGCTCGCCGGCGACGTGTTCGTCGAGGTCGTGCGCTATCTCGACCCGGTCGGTCAGCCTTGGCCCGACGGCTACCGGATCAGCGATCACGGCCTGCTCAACGTCGCCCTCGGTCTGCGCACCTTCGACGCGCTCACCGATCTCGTGGCTGGGTGCGCCGCCGCCGGCATCCCCGCCAATGCGCCGCCGCCCACGACCGCGAAGCCGATCTGGTCGTGCTCCTACGTCAACGATCCGCTGGGCTTCAGCATCGAGCTGCTCTACCACGCCCATCCGGGCCGGAAGCGGCTCGTCAACCCGTTCCACCTCGTCGAGCTCGGCTTCCGCCCGACCCCCGCCCCCGTCACCCGGGCCCGGGCGTCCCGGCTGGTGGCCGCGCCGCCCGAACGGGTCTGGGAGGTCCTCGTCGACCACGAGGGGATGGCCGCGTGGTCGCCCTTCGGCCGGGTCGAGGTGGTGACCCGCCCTGACGATGGGGGCGAGGCCGGCACCGTCCGACGGCTCTCGGCGGGCCCGGCCGGGCTGCGCCTCATCGAGACGATCGTGGTCGTCGAGGAGCCCAGCCGGCTGGAGTACACGGCCGAAGGCGCGCCGGGCCAGCGCGCGTACCACGGTTTCGTCACACTGGAACCCCTGCCCGGCGGCGGGACCATGCTCACCTGGGAGGCGCAGTTCCGCTCGCTGCTCCCCGGTGCCGGCGCGGTGACCTCCGCCATGTTGCGCTCGCTGGTCGACGGCCTGGGTGCCGTCGCCGAGCAGCCCGCGCTCGAGTCGGTGGAGCCGTGATTCCCGAAGCGACCAGGTCGTCGGTGCCGGCATCGACGAAGGTGTTCGTCACCGGTGCCAATGGCTTCATCGGCCGGGCCCTCACCCGGCGTCTGCGCCAGATCGGTTGCGAGGTCGGAGGTGTGGATCTACGCGCCGACCCGGCCAACGGGGTGGTCGGCGGTAGTACGGGTGACCCCGCAGGATGGGCCGACGCGATCGCCGGGGCCGACGTGGTCATCCACACCGCCGCGATCGTGTCCAACGCCGCCACCCGCGACCAGGCCTGGGCCGTCAACGTGCTCGGCACACGCCGGGTCATCGACGCCGCCGTCTCCCATGGCGTCGGGAGGTTCGTGCACCTCTCGTCGGTCGCCGCCTACGGGTTCGACTTCCCCGATGGCGTCGACGAGGCCTACCCGGTGCGGGTCAACGGGTTCAGCTACACCGACACGAAGGTGAACTCGGAGGCGGTCGTCCTCGCGGCCCACGCCGCGGGCGAGATCGCTACCACGATCATCCGGCCCACCGACGTGTACGGCCCGGAGTCGAATCCCTGGGTGATCCTGCCGCTGCAGATGATCAACGCCGGCCGGGTGATCCTGCCGACCCGCGGTCTGGGCGTGTTCAGCCCCGTCTACATCGACAACCTCGTCGACGGCGTGCTCCTGGCCGCTTCCTCCGACGCGGCGGTGGGCCAGATCTTCAATCTCGGCGACGGCTTCGGCGTCACCTGCGCCGAGTACTTCGGTCGGCTCGCCGCCATGGTGGGCGGGAGGGTTCGCACCCTGCCCACGGGGCCGGCCATCGTCGTCGCGAACCTCCTGGGTTCGGCCCAACGCCTCGTCGGGCAGGACAGCGAGCTCAATGCCGCCACGATGCTGCTGCTCGATCGGCGTGGGACGTACTCGATCGACAAGGCGCGAGATGTTCTCGGCTTCGAACCGCTGGTGACCTACGAGGAGGGGATGGGTCGGGTCGAGGCGTGGGCCCGTTCCGAGGGCCTGATCCAGTCCGAGGCGGGCCGCCCGCCGGCGGCGCCGACCCTCCGTCCACCGCATGGAGGTAACCCCTGATGCGTGCTGTCCTGGCCGACCTGTCGACCCAGCGCTACTTGTTCACCGCCGCGGCGCAGAAGGTCCCGCGCGGCGCGGGGAAGAGCGCGGGCTGGGGTCCCGGGGGGTTGCTGCGGCTCACCGAGGACGCCCGTGAGCCGACGCTGCCGGCCGCTCCGGGATGGGTCCGCTTGCGGCCGGAGCTCTCCTCCATCTGCGGGTCCGACGTCGGCCTCGCCCACGCCAAGCTCTCCATGGTGTTGAGTGCCTTCTACACCGAACCCCAGCAGATCCCCGGCCACGAGTTCGTGGCCGTCGTCGACGGGGTCGGGCCGGGCGTCACCCGTGTGGAGGAGGGGGACCGTGTCGTGGTCGACGTGGTCATCAGCTGCGCCCAGCGGGGCTTCGAGTCGCTCTGTCGGAGCTGCGAGGCCGGGATGCCGAACGTGTGCGAGCGATTCGACCAGCCGGGCATCAGTGGGTGCGCGGCGCCGTCGCTGGGCTTTGCGCTGACCCCGGGCGGCGGGTGGGCCGAGATGGTCATCGCCCACGAATCGCAGTGCTTCCCTGTCGGGTCGATGCCCTCGGAGCGGGCCGTGCTCACCGAGCCCGCCTCGGTGACGCTGCACGCGGCGCTGCACTGGACGGGTCACGGTGAGCGGGCGGTGGTCATCGGACCGGGTGCGATCGGGCTGTTGACGGTGGCCGCGGTCCGTCGGCTGCACCCCGACCTCGACATCGCAGTGCTGAGCCCGAGCGAGTTCGGTTCGGACTGGGCCCTCAAGGTCGGCGCGACGCGCGTACTGCCCTCGGGCCCGGCCGCGGTCGAGGCCCTCGCCGCCCAGGACGGGGGTCGCGTCCTCCGGCCGCGCCTGACGAAGATCCCGATCCTCGAACAAGGCGTCGACCTGGTCATCGACTGCGTCGGCACGACCGACACGATCGACCTCGCGCTCCACCTGGTGCGGGCCAAGGGATTGGTCGTGCTCGCCGGCACCGCGGGCCGCCAGGAGGTCGACTGGTCGCTGGTGTGGAAGCGCGAGCTCACCCTCCAGGGGACGACCGATCCCGGCCCCGAGCCGACGCTCGGGGGCCGGCGCACGCACGAGCGGGTGATCGAGTGGCTCGCCGACCCGTCCTATCCCGTCGACGGCCTGGTCACGCACGTCTTCGACCTGCGTGAGTGGCGAACGGCGCTCGAGACCGCGTCGAAGGGTCCGGCCGCGTCGGCGGTCAGAGTCGCGATGCGGCCGAATCCCTACCTTCCGCTGGTCAGCTGATGGTGGCGGACAGCGTCGGCGGGCTGGCCAGCGTCTGGAACACGACGCAGTAGCGCTCGGTGAGGCGCAGCAGCGTCTCCAGTTGCTCGGGACTGGCGTCGGTGTCGAGATCGAAGGACAGCCGGATGCCGGTGAACCCCACCGGTACGGTCTTGTCCACGCCGAGGGTGCCCCGGAAGTCGAGGTCGCCCTCGGCGCGGACCGTCCCGCGCACGTTCAACTCGAGTGAGGTCGCAACCGACCGAAGCGTGACCCCTGCGCACGCGGCGAGGGCCTGCAACAACATGTCGCCGGAACAGGCGTGGAGCCCATCGCCGCCGGTGCCGGGGTGCAGGCCGGCGTCGACGAGGGCCCGGCCCGTCTGCACCGAGCACGACACGTCTTGTCCCAGCTCGCCCTCGGCGTGCAAGGTGATCGCAGCGGCGGCCGCCTCCTCGCGATAGCGCTCTTTGATCGGCGCCTGTACCGCACGTAGCTGGTCGCGATCCATCGTCTTCGGCTCCTCGGTGTGGGCCCGGCGACGAGTGGCAGGACCAGCGGGCGCGACGCTAGCCCCAGCGCTGCGGATCGTCCGGGTCGATGCCGAGGCAGAGCTTGCCGATCAACTCGTGCGCCAACATCGTGTTGCCCGGATGGAAGCGACCCATCCGCACGTCACGGAAGATCTGCTCGAGTCGGTTGCGCTTGAAGGCGCCGGCGCCGCCGGTGAGGTCCAGGGCGTGATCGGCGATCGCGTAGGCCTGGTTGATGATGAACGAGCGTGCGCCGACGATGCGCACCGGCCAGTCGTCGTACTCGATGCCTTCGGCCCAGTCGACGCAGGTCTTCTCGAGCAGGGCTTCGGCCGCGTCGTAAGCGATGCGCATGTCCGCGACCGTGTGCTGCACCTCCGGGTGGTGGGCCATCGAGTTGCTCAGCGCGATCGAGCTGCGCCGGGGCATGTTCTCGAGGGTGATGTCGATGGCCCGCTTGGCGGCTCCCAGGTAGGCCGCGGAGAAGCCCAGCAGCGCCCACGCGAAGATGCTCATCTGGAACGGGCCGGCTCCCGCGAAGCCTGCCGGGCATACCCGGGCCACGTGCTCGTCGGGCACGAACGCTCGGTCGAGGACCGTGTCCTGGCTCTGCGTGGCCCGCATTCCCAGCGTGTCCCAGGTGTCGATGACCTGGAGGCCGGCGGTGTCGCGGTTCAGGAAGCCGTGGACGATCTGCGGGTTGTTCGGATCGGACGAGTCCATGGCGTGGAACCCGCCGTAGGTCCACACCGGGCTGAGACTGCCGAAGATCTTGTGGCCCGAGATCTCCCAACCGCCGTCGGCCCGTTGGGCCCGCGCCACGGCCAAGAACAGGGGGATGTCGTTGCCGGCTTCGCCGTGGAGGGCGCAGAACACCTCCCCCTCCACGGCCTTCTCCAACATCCAGGCGCACGACTCGTCGCCGTTGCGCAGCAGGTCGGCGGCGACCCCGAGCCAGTAGCAGTGCATGTTCACGGCAAGGGCGGTGGCCGGGGCGACATAGGCGAGGCGGCGGACGAGAGTGGTGTACTCGTCCAGGCCCAGCCCGGTGCCGCCCATGTCGGAGGGCACGGTCGACAGCAGGTAACCCGAAGCCTCCAGCTCCTCCCAGTCCTCGTCGAAGAATCGGTTCTCCCGGTCGTAGCGCGGCGCCCGCTCATCGAAACGGGCCAACATGTCGTCCGTCAGAAGACGGGACGCGGTCGTCACGTTCATGAAGTCCTCCTGGTTGTGGCCCGGCCGTGCCCGATCGTGCGCGTGGCCACGAGTGCGTTCCCGCGCCCGTTGCGGATCGCGGCCCGGATCTCCCTCTCTGAACGCCCGAGTTGTCGGGCGCCTCTCGCTGTCGCCCTGGGCCTCGACCCGCGAGACCCGTTGTGGGCTCCCCCGACGCGCCAACGGCCCGTCCCCAGCCGAGTCCCTCGATCGTCGCGCCGTGGTCTCGAACTGTCGAGGGTTGTCCGGGCGGAATCGCGACCTCGGGCCTTAGGGTGGCGGGATGGATACCGCCGCCGCCCTCGCCTACGTCTCCGAGCGCTCCCAGGGTGTCCTGGCCACCCTCAAGCGGGACGGTAGGCCGCAGCTTTCGAACATCATGTACGGCGTCGGCGACGACGGCATCGTGCGTATCTCGATCACGGCCGACCGGGCCAAGGCCCGCAACATCGCCCGCGATCCCCGCGTCTCCCTGCACGTGACCAGCGCCGACTTCTTCAGCTACGTCGTACTCGAAGGTGAGGCCGGCATGTCGCCCGTCGCCGCCGCAGCCGGAGATGCCACGGTCGACGAGCTCGTTGCGCTCTACCGCACGATGGCCGGCGAGCACCCCGACTGGGACGAGTTCCGCCGGGCCATGGTCGACGACCGCCGGCTCGTGGTGCGCCTGCGGCCCGATCACGCGTACGGCATGGCCTGACGGTCCGCCGATACGGCCGACGGGGACACCCGAGGCAAGAGCGGCGAGACGCGCGCCCTCCGACCTGGCATCGTAGAAGGGTGATGTCGGCCGAGCAGACCGAGTCGACCGGGGGACCGACGAGGGGTCCGAAACGGCGCGCTCCCATCGCGTTGGCGGCGATCATCGCCGTCGTGGCACTGGCCGGTGCGCTGGTGGCGGTCGGCCCGTTCGGCCTCACCGGCCGGGGGGTCCCTGCCGCGGTCCAGCCGATCACGCCCGTGGTCGTCACCCTTACCCTTCCGCCGAAGCCCGTGCCACCTCCGCCACCGCCGCCGGTGCCGGCGAGCACGACGATCGCCGAGGTGACCGGCCCCGTCGCCTATTACGGCGCGCCCGACGGCGAGCAGGCCGGCACGATCCCCACCGGCAGCTGGTGGGGCGAGACGAAGTACGTCCCGGTGGTCGCGACCGCGCCGGGCTGGCTCGACGTGCGGCTGCCCCAGCGACCCAACGGGCTCACCGGTTGGATCCCGGCGGCAGGTGTGCCGTTGTCGACGACCAGCCTCGCCATCCTCGTCGATGTCGCTGCCTACCGTGTACGCCTGTACGACGGTGGTCAGGTCGTGGCCGACTTCCCCGCGGGAGTCGGAACTCCCAACGACCCCACCCCCCTCGGCGATTTCTACGTGATGGAGATCGCTCCTCCGCCCGGACCGGGCTACGGCCCGTTCGTGGTCGACACGAACGCCCATTCCGAGGCCATCCTGAGCTGGCAGGGCAGCGGTGACGCCTTCACCGCGCTGCACGGCCCGGTCGGTGCTGACGCCGCCATCGGCACCGACGGCGGCGCGATCAGCCACGGCTGCGTCCGTTTGCACAACGACGATCTGGCCCAGCTCTCGGCGGTGCCCGCGGGCGCGCCGGTCGTGATCGTTGACGGCACCCCGGCCTAGTTGTCGGCGCTTTGCGGCCCGGCGGGGCCTATCGTGCATCTCGAGCCGAGCACGGGAGGGCCAGTCGATGGCGATGCGCGAAGACTGCCGTCACTACGAGTCGCGCGAGTACGACGACGGGGAGACCGCGCGCTTCTGCGTGCTCGACCTCGCCCCTGAGGCGCCGTGGCGCTGCCCGCCCGACTGCCCTTCTTACGAGCACAACGCGAACGACGGCAGCTTCGTCACCGGCTCGTTGGAGACCCGCACCGTCGAGGACGAGCCCGACGACGACCCCGAGGACATCATCGAGGTGCTGGCCGAGGCCGAGGAGATCGTCAACGACGCCGAGCCCGAGGTGATCGCCGAGCTCGACCACGAGTCCACGGGGCGCCGGGGCTGGAAGTTCTGGAAGAAGCGGCCACCGGGCGACGACGGGGACTTTCGGCTCAGCCAACGGTGAGGTTCCCATGACACTCGTACATCGCATCCTGTATCCCCACCCGATCGAGGACCTCGCCGAGTACGTCAAACGCCGGGGGGGCCGGGGCATCGAGGAGATGGCGCACCACGACGCCGACGAGGTGCTCGCGGTGCTCGACGCGTCGGGGCTGCGAGGCCGGGGCGGCGCTGGGTTCCCGACCGGTCGCAAGTGGCGAACCGTTCGCGACAACCGGGCGCCGCACACCGCGTCGTCGGTGGTCGTCAACGGGGCCGAGGGTGAGCCGGGCGCGTTCAAGGACCGGTCGATCCTGCGCAACAACCCCTATCAGGTGATCGAAGGGGCGGTCATCGGCGCCCGGGTGGTCGGAGCGGACGAGATCGTGTTCGCCATCAAGACCACCTTCGGGCCGGAACGGGCGCGCCTGAAGGCGGCGCTCTCCGAGGTGTCTGCCGCGGGCTGGACGGACGGCATCGACGTGAGGATCTTCGAGGGCCCCAACGAGTACCTGTTCGGCGAGGAGACCGCGCTGCTCGAGACGATCGAGGGCCGCTACCCGTTCCCGCGCATCGCTCCGCCCTACCGGCGCGGCATCAAAGAGGTCGTGACCGATCCGGCCGATGCCGACTCGGGCAGTGGGTTGTCGGCCCACGTCGTGATGGTCGGCGCCGGTGAGGCCGCCCCGGCGCTGGCCGACAACGTCGAGACGTTGGCCAACGTCGCCCACATCGTGGCGCGTGGCGCCGACTGGTTCCGCACCGAGGGCACGCCCGAGTCTCCCGGCACGATCGTGTGCACGGTGACCGGCCAGGTGGAGCATGCCGGTGTCGGCGAGGTCATCATGGGCACTCCGTTGCGCGAGGTGCTCGACGAGATCGGGGGCGGACCCCGCCCCGGTCAGCGGTACCGGGCCGTGCTCGCCGGCGTGTCGAACGCGGTGATCGACGCGAGCCAGCTCGACACCCCAGTGTCGTACGAGTCGCTCGCGGCGATCGGCTCGGGTCTCGGCGCGGCCGGGTTCATCGTGTTCGACGACAGCGACGACATGGTCGCGGTCGCCGCGGGCGTGTCGCACTTCTTGGCGATCGAGTCGTGTGGCCAGTGCACACCGTGCAAGCGCGACGGACTGCAACTCGCGTCACTGCTCGAACAGGTCGCGGCCTCACAGGCGTCGGCGCGCGACCTCGACAAGATCCGCTCGTTGCTCGACACGGTCGTCGAGGGGGCCCGCTGCGCGCTCGCGACCGAGCAACAGGTCGTGGTGTCGAGCCTGCTCGACCGGTACTCCGACCAGGTCACCGCGCACGTCGAGGGTCACGCTCCCTTGGTCGAGCCGACCCTGATCGCCGAGCTGAACGAGATCGTCGACGGCCGGTCGATCCAGGACGAACGGCACCGGAGCAAGCAGCCGGACTGGAGCTTCGACGCCGAGTGGTCGGGCAAGCTTCCCGCGGAGCTCTTCGGCGAGCACCGCACCGAGCATCTGCTCCCGGAGTAGGCGGGCCCGGTCGGCGTTCACGCTCGGGCGGGCTGCGCATCGCGCATGCCATGATCCTGCGCAACCGCGCGGTCGGCGCGGAGGCGTGCGGGTCAACGGGGGTGGGCGATGTTGCTCGAGGGGAAGGTCGCGATCGTCACGGGGGGCGCTCGAGGTACGGGCGAAGCCATCGTGCGCCGATTCGTCGACGAGGGCGCCGTCGTCGCCATCGCCGACCTGCGGGTCGACGAAGGTGAGGGCCTGGCCGTCGCCATCGGTGACCGGGCGAGCTTCCACGACGTCGATGTGACCGACGAATCCGCGTGGGCCCGGCTCGTGCACGAGGTCGTCGGCGCCCACGGACGGGTCGACGTGCTCGTGAACAACGCCGCGATCCTGCACCTCGGCGGTATCGCGGACACGGGCATCGACGAGTTCCGTCATGTATTCGACGTGAACGCGGCGGGTGCGTTCCTGGGCATCAAAGCGGTTGTCGAGCCCATGCGCGCGACCGGAGGCGGGTCGATCGTGAACATCGCGTCGATCGACGCGCTGCAGGGCATGAACGGGCTGAGCGCGTACACGACCAGCAAGTGGGCGCTGCGCGGCCTCACGAAGGCGGTGGCCATCGAGCTAGGCCCCGACGACATCCGGGTGAACACGGTCTGCCCCGCCGGCGGGAACCCGATGATGTACGCCCCGTGGGGAGAAGGGCTGATCGCGCTGGGCGACGAGATCGGTGGCTACCACCGCAAGCGGGCGATGGCGCGGGAGGTGACCGTTGACGAGATCGCCGACGTCATCCTGTTCCTGGCCAGCGACCTGTCACGGATGGTCACCGGCGCGGACATCCCGGTCGACGGTGGTCACGTCGCCGGGGATCACGTCGCCGGTTTCGACTCGCTCTGATCGGGGGTCCTGCTCAGATCCGGAAGCGCTTCGGGCTCGGAGCCAGCTGCGGCTCGAGCTCGGTGGGGATGGCGAACGACGGCCTACCTTCGCCGCGGTTCGAGTTCATGAAGCCTCGGACCGCCGAACCGCCGATGGCGCCCATCAGCGATCGGATCACCTTGTCGTGACGCTCGTCGAGGTGGGCCAGTCGGCTGGCGTGGCGCACGGGGCCTTCGAGGAGGCGTGACCAGATCGTGCGCTCCACCCCGAGCACGTTGGCCACGTCTGCGCCGATGTACCACCGGACGGTCGCGGGGATCGTGTTGCGCATGGCGGCGACTGGCACCGACTCCTGCAGCGCCTCCACGAGCGCGCGGGTGAGCTCACGCCCGTCGCGGCTGGGGTCGTTCTGGCGGAAGCGGATGAGCCCTGCCGCGTCCTCGGCCGTGGCCCGATCGAGGGGCAGCAGGTCGGGGCGCACCCCCATCAGATGGCCGATCACACACCACCGGTGCAGGTAGCCCTCGAGGTCGACGGGGTCGTAGTCGACGCCCAGCTTGTCGAGCACTTCGAACACTGTGACGGTGAAGGTGAGCAGGCCACCGAGCAGATCCTCCTGGTTGAGGGGGACACCCCACCCGTCGCACCAGCCGTGCGACGGGGTCGGGAAGTGGGGTGTGTGGGGCACCGACGGGTCGGTCTGGATGAAGTGGCGCACCGCGGCGTGCATGAGCCGGACCCGCTGGACGTCCTCGTAGCCGGCGCCTCTGCCCGGGGTGAGCCCGTCGACCGGGTCGACCGCCATCGAGTCGAGCACCATCTGCGCGGTCTCCATGACCCGCCGCACGGGTCCGTCGACCAGGCGACCGGTGAGGGTGAGCACGCGTGCGCCCCGCGGTGACGCGTAGCCCTCGGGGAGCGACCCGCAGAACAGCGCCGAACCGATCTCGAGGGCGTGGTCGGAGAAGAAGGTCGCGCCCCGGGCCATCAGCTCGGGATCGGTCCATGCGGGGAGGGGCAGGTCATCGGCGAGGTAGGTATCGATAGCCGGCGAACGATCTCCGGGGGCGATGCGCAGATGCGCGGCCACATGGCGAACGACATCGCGAGGTACGACGACCTGACTGGCTGCAGCGTGCTCGGCGATCACCTGGTCGGCCAACGGGTCGCCCTGCAGGCTCATCTCGTCCAGCAGCGCGTTGGTCACCTTCACGGTCATCGAGCGGTCCCTCCCCTGGAGTGCCACACTAAGCCACCTCACGGTTCGGGGGAGGGGGAGCGATGGCGAACACGGCTGGGCGGGCCACTGCCACGACACTGCTGATCCCCCTCCGACGCGGCTGGGCGGTGTGGTGCCGCGTGCTCTTCGCCGCCGCTCGGCGCTTCGCGTTCATCAGCGATCCACTGCGTCGGCAGTCGTTCATCCACATCGCCCACTGGTCGCTCGTCGACGACCTCTGCGGTGAGCCCCTCGGTCACACCTGCCTGTACTTCGAGAGCAACTTCGACGCGTCGATGGACGAGTACGTCGACGTGTTCGTGCAGGCCGTTCCGTGGCACATGCGCATGGTGTGGGCCGGCGGCGTGGCCTACCCGGGCCTCTACCCGAGCGTCGACTACCGCGACTGGAGCGACGACCACGCCAACGCCGTGCAGCACTACTTCAGCGGCTACCCCCGGGCCACCACGACCGAGGTGTCCGCGGCACTCGAGGTGAGTGACCGCCTCGAACGGTTCGAGGGTACGACCGGCTCGCTCGAGGACGCCGAGTTCGCTGCCGGCTACCACGCCCTACTCGGAGAGGTGAGCCGATGGCTCTGAGCAGCCGGCAGTCGGAGGCCGTCACACGCGGCGGTCCCGGATCGGTGATCACGTCGCTGACCACGGTCTCGGCCCTGCGCTCCGAGGTCGACCCTGACGAGGCCCGCGCCCTGCTGTCCTCCCTCCCGGTCAACGTGCACAGCCCGTTCGCGGCCAGTGCCCGCACCCACTTCGCGCGGCTGCAGGTGCTCGACGAGTTGATGAGCGACGAGCGCCGCCCACTGGATGGTGCAGTGCTCATCCTCTCGGCCGACCTGGACGGCGACGCCCGCAGCTACCTGGTCGAGGTGTTCACCGCGTCGTCGGAGGCGCTGGCGCCCGTGCTCGGCCTGTGTCGGGAGGCGCCGGCCGACTCCGCGGCCCCCGACTTCGCGACCGCGGCCGCGTCGTACCTGCTGGCGCGGCGGGTGCCCGTCGGGTTGCAGTACGCGAACTCACCGGGCCGGTCGGCCGAGGAGGTCCGCCGCGCCGTCACTCGGCACCGCCGCCTGGCCGCCTTTGCCTTGGCCCACCAGGGGGATCCGCCCGACGTGATCCGAGCGGCCTTCGCCGAGGCCTTCCCCCCGCGCTCGGAAGTGGGACGGTGAGTCCCGGGTCTAGGCCGAAGGGCCGGATCGCCCGATCGGTGAGCCGTCTGGTCGACTCGCGCCTGCGCACGGCCCGGCCCGATCTCGCCGACCTGCAGGGCAACGTGCTGCGACCGTACGACAACGACCACGGCGCCTTCCTGTTCGTCGAGGTCGACCACGCCGAGGCGGGCCGCCGTCTCCTGCGTGACCTCGGCCCTGCCATCACCCCAGCGACCGAGTGGGTCGTCCCACCCACCGTGACCACGAACGTGGCGTTGACCGCGGCCGGCCTCGAGAAGCTGGGGATGCGCGACGCCCGACTGCGCACGTTCCCGCCGGCGTTCCGCCAGGGCGTCGCTCACCGGGCGGCCTTCCTCGGCGATCGGGGGCCGGCCGAACCGGATCGCTGGGAGAAGGGCCTGCGCGACGACACCTCGCACGTGCTGATCGCCCTCACCGCGTGGAGAGGCGACCGGCTCGACGAGCGGGCCGACGAGTTGACGGCGCGCATCGAGGACGACGGAGGCCTGCGCCTGGCGCACCGCCAGCGGGCCGAGCGCTTCGACGACCGTCGGGAGCACTTCGGTTTCCTCGACGGCGTCGCCCAGCCTCGACTGGCCGGCGTCGATCCGCCGGGCACGCCGCCGATGGGCACCCCGCGGCGCCTCCACTGGCAGTCGCTGCCGGTCGGGGAGTTCGTGCTCGGCCAACCCGACGCCGAGGGCGTGCGCGCGCCGGTCCCCGCCGACGGCTGGGCGGCCAACGGCTCGTTCGTCGTGCTGCGCAAGCTCTATCAGGACGTCGCCGCCTTCCGAACGCTCATCCATGAGACGGGGAGCGACTTCCCGGGTGGCCCGGACCTGCTCGCCGCGAAGCTCATCGGGCGGTGGCCGGACGGCACGCCGTTGTCGCTGTCGCCCGATCGACCCGACCCGGTTCTGGCCGACGACCCGGCGCGCATCAACGACTTCCGCTTCGCCGACGATCCCGAAGGGCTCCGGTGCCCGGTGGGGGCGCACATCCGCCGGGCCAACCCACGCGATGGCGCTGGGGTGGGAGGCGCGATGACGACCCGTCACCGGATCGTGCGGCGGGGCCTGCCCTACGGGCCGCGACTGTCCGAGGGGGCCGACGACGACGGCGTCGATCGGGGCCTCGTCTTCGTGTGCTTCGCCGCCGACATCGAGCGTCAATTCGAGTTCCTGCAGCGCCGCTGGCTCAACGACGGCGACGTGCTGGGCCTGGGCGGGGATCCCGACCCGGTGCTCGGTCTCCCCGGACCCGGGGCCAGGTTCAAGGTGCCGGGTTCACCGCCGTACCTGCTCCCTCTCGAGCGCCCTTTGGTCGTCGCCAAGGGTGGGGCGTACCTGTTCCAGCCGGGCCGCCGGGCGCTGGCCGCCCTCGCCGACGGCACGCTCTGATCCCGACCGCCGAGCGGCCCGCCCGCACGTTGGGGGCCGGTGAGGTCAGAGACGCTCGGCCAGCGCGGCGGACTTGCGGACGATGGTGCCGGCGCCGACCGAGTCGGCGAGGGTGCCCGCCTCGGTGAGCGCAATGTTCGCCCGCTCGAGATCGCCGGGTCCACGGCGAGTCGCGTACAGGTCGGCGGCCGCGAGGAGCGACCCGGCCGTCCAGGCGGGAGCCGCGAGTCGCCGGTGCACGTCGATCGCGTGCGCCAGGTGGCTCTCGGCTTCGTGGAACCGGCCGAGTGTCGTGGCCACTCGGCCTACGGCTTCCGCCACCGAGCGACCGGCGGTGGTGCCGGTCCAGGCGACCTGATCGCTCCAGGGCAACAAGGCGTCGTACAGGGTGGCCGCGGCGTCGGCGTGGTCGAAGTGAGCGGCGATCTCGGCGTTCATCATCATCGACGCGAGCCACAGCCCGTTGTGGCGGTACCGGGCGAACCCGTCAGTCACGTCTTCTTCGAAGAGCCCGCGCCCGTCGGTGCGGTCGAGATCGCAGTAGCAGACACCGAGCGCGGGCCGGAACGCCTCGATCTCGGGCGCGGCGGCCTGGACGGCGACCAGGAGGTCGACGAGCTCGTCGACCCGGCCCTGCGCCCGACGGAGCTCGAACAGATGGGAGGCGTACACCGCTCCCGCGTCGGGCTGGCCGCACTCGAGGCCGACCTGGTGGGTTCGGTCCATCAGCACCTCGGCCTCGTCCCACTCGCCGTGCACGAGGTGGGAGTTCACCGACACGAAGCCTCCGATCCACTCGAGCAGCCGCTGCCCGGTGGCGATCGCTGCCGGCAGGACCTGGGGGATCAGCTCGTGGAAGCGGTCGCTGTCGCCCTGCTCGAGGGCGACGATGCTGCCCACGTTGACGGCCCAGAACTGCTCGACCGGGTCGTCGAGCTTCCCGGCGAGGGCGAAGTGCTCGTTGGCGACGGCGACGCGCTGGTCGAGGTACCAGGGCAGGCGGTGCACCAGCTCCCAGCTGCGCAGGAGGTAGGCGAGGGTGGCGGGCTGGTCGAGGCGGCGGGCCATGTCGAGAGCGGCGTCAGCGAGGGCCTTTCGTTCGGCCTCGTCCTCGCCATAGCCGAGCTCGACCGCCGTGGTTGCCAGGATGCGGGCGGTCACCGGGCTGTCGGCGTCGCCGAGCGCCTCGCGCGCCGCCTGCAGTTCGTCGATGCGTTCCTCGTCGACGCTGCCGCTGGTCGACCAGAAGCCGCGGAAGTTCGCGAGGGCAGCCTCGGCGAGCAACTCGGCCGAGCCCAGCTCACGGGCCAGCGCGCCGGCGTCGCGAAGGGTGATGCGGTAGTCGGCCAGCCCTGCGTCGCGCTGGGCGATGCCGAGGGCGACCAGCAGCGAGCATCGCTGCTCGGCGCCGAGGCCGATCTCGTCGACCATCTCCAGCGCGCGCCCGTACCAGCGGGAGGCTTCGTCGGGCGCGAGCTGCGTGTGGGCCCGCTCGGCTGCAGCCCGCGACCACTCGATGGCGTCCGCGGTGGTTGACGCGTCCCGGCCTTCGTAGCAGTGCCGGGCGATCGCCGCGACGGAGGTGGCGCCGGCCCCGCGTTGGAGCACCTCGGCGGCCCGTCGGTGGAGTTGGCGCCGGCGCAGTGGAGAGAGGTCGCCATAGAGCGTGCGGCCCACGATCGCGTGGGCGAAGGCGTAGGCGTCCGACCGGTCGGCCAAAGGGCGAACCAGCTCGGCGGCGGTGGCCGTGTCGAGCGCGTCGACCACGGCGCCGTCGTCGAGGCCGGTGACCGTGGCCAGCGCGGCGGGATCGAACTCGAAGCCCAGAACGGCTGCGGCCGCGAGCACCCGCCCGGCCGTCTCGCCCAGCCGCTGCACCCGACGACGGACGACCTGCACGACGGTGGCGGGCAACGGGGTGGTGAGCGCGTCGCCCAGCGCGGCTTCGTCATCGCCGTGGCCGAGCACGCCTCCCTCGACCAGGTGGCGGACCACCTCGTTCACGAAGAAGGGGTTCCCATCGGTCTCGCGTGCGACGGCCTCGGCGAACCGGGTGCTGCCCGCCTTCAGGTGCCGCCCGAGGCGGGTCTCGATGAGGGTGGTCACCCCGTCGGTGTCGAGACCGCCCAGGTCGAGCGCGACGAGACGCCCGGCCTGCACCTGCTCGGCCCGAAGGTCGTGCAGGGGATTGTCGGGCGCGAGGTCGCTCGTCCGGTACACGCACAGGATGAGCAGCCCGGAGATCGCCTCGGCGGCCAGGAAGCGGGTGAGCTGCAACGTCGACCGGTCGGCGTAGTGCAGGTCGTCGAGCACCAGCACCGTGGGCCGGGCCGAACCGGCGTCGGCCAGGATTCCTGCGACGGCGCGGTAGAGGCGGTAGCGCTCGGTCTCCTGGTCGCTCGGGGCGAGCGGGGGCATCGGGCCGACCCGAGCCGCCAGGTCGGGAACGAGTCGGCTGAGCTCGGCCCCGTGCTCGCTCACATGCTCGTCGAGCACTCCTTCGTCGACGTGGGCGACGAGGTGCGTCAGCGCCACGAGGTAGGGCCCGAAGGGGACCGGAAGCTCCTCGCGTGCCCGCCCGGCGAGCACGAGCGCTCCGCGCTCGTAGGCCCTGAGGGCGAGCTCCTCCGCCGTGCGGCTCTTGCCGATTCCCGACTCGCCGGTCAGGGCCACGACGCGGCTGTGCCCCTCTTCGACGGCGCGCAACGCGGGCTCGAAGCGGGCCAACTCGGTGGAGCGCCCCACGAACGGTCCCGGCCGCTCCGAGCCCGAGGGCCACCGCAGTGGGATCTGGCTGACCTCGACGGGCTCCCACCCGACGACGCAGGCCGGTACCGGGTCGGGCAGACCCTTGAGGTCGTAGGGCGCCGGGTCGCCGAAGGTGACGGCGACGCCCCGGCCGGCCAGGAGGCGGACGAGCTCCACGACGAGGATCGACCCGGGCTCGGCCACGGCGCACAGGCGGGCGGCTTCCACCACGGGCTCGCCGAAGTGGTCCCCGTCGTCGGACTCGACGTCCCCCGCGCTCATGCCGATGCGCACGCGGATCTGCCTCGGGAACCGCCGGTCGAGTCGATCGACCCGGCGTTGGATGCCGACAGCGGCCTCGAGACCGCTCGCGGCGTTGGGGAACACGGCCATGACGCCGTCGCCGAGGGACTTGACCTGGCGTCCGCCCACCCGCTCGATCTCCTCGCGATGCAGGGCGAAGAGCGAGTTGCGCAGGTCGGCGGCGACCGCGGGATCGAGGGCGACGGTGATGGCCGTGGAGTCGACCAGATCGGAGAACAGGATCGTGAGGGTCTCGACGGCCGTCATGGCGCGCGCCGCGCCGGACGGTCACCGGTTCGGCCTTCCCTCCTCTTCACGCCCGCAGTGTAGGCGAAGCACCCTTCGTCGCCCGGGGCGCGCGACGAAGGGTCGTGTGTCGGCTAACGGTGTGTGCGTGTGGTCTCAGCCCGCCTTGATCGGTGTGCCGTCGGGCTGCACGACGAACCACACACCACCCACGCCCTGGCCGTTCGTGTCGCCGGCCTTCGTGTCGCTGGCGAAGGTGTAGAGCGGCTGGCCGTTGATGGCGATCTGCTTGGAGCCGTCGTCGCGGGTGATCACGGTGAGCGAGCTCTCGCTCACCGAGCTGCCGGCTTTGGCCACGGCGCCGGCGAGAGGCGGCCACGCCGACGCGCAGGCGGCGTTGCAGGTGCTCTTGCCGGTGGTGTCCTTGGCGTAGACGTAGAGCGTCATGCCCTTGGAATCCACGAGGATCTCGCCGAGTGGCGTGGTGGCCGTGGTGACCTCGGTCGTGGCGCCGCCGGCGGACGTGCCAGTCGTCGCCGTGCCCGTGGTCGCGACCGCGGCGGAGGTCACGGTGGTGGCGGACTCCGGCTTCGAGCTGCTCGACGAACCACAACCGGCGGCCAACAGCCCGAGGGCCGCCAGGGCCAACGGCCCCGTGATCATCCTGTGCGTCCGCATGTGTGTCTCCCCGTTTCGTCGCGCCGGTGGCGCCCTCGTCAGACAGTACGGACGAGGCGCCGCGAGGGATTGCGGGATCTCGGGATGAGTCGATTGACACGATCCGCTGGTTTGGCACGATGGTGACCATGTCCGAGAACCTGAAGCTGCTGGGTGCGTACAGCGAGGCCATGGCGGCGGGCGACGAGGAGGCGGTCTTCTCCTTCTTCGCGCCCGAGTTCGTGAGCCACGTCACCGATCGCGTGTCCCCCGGCAAGGCCGGCACCGACATCCGGGGCGAGGAGCTCCTGTGGTGGACACAGGCCCTCTCCGCCTTCCCCGACATGGTGTTCACCGTCGACCTGCTGATCGAGTCGGGCGACCTGATCGTCTCGAACTGGACGCTGAAGGGCACCCACACCGGCACGCCCTTCTACGACGTCGCCGCGTCGGGCAAGCCGGTGGAGATCAACGGCACCGCCATCCTGCGCATGCGCGCCGGAAAGATCGTCGAGCACTGGGGAGGGCCCCACTGCCAGGACGGGTTGGGCCTGACCCACTGACGCCGGAGCCGGCGCCCGAGGGCTACTCCGAGATGAGTGCGCCGGTGAGGGGCTCGACCGTGGTCTCGAGGTCGAGACCGAGGCCGAGGGGGATGTCCTCGTAATCGATGGTCCAGAGGCGTCCCGCCACGACCGAGTCGGCGGGGTAGCACCGCCAGCCGAGCCGGCGCTGGGCCAGCTCGGGCAACTCCCGCACGAACTCCCACGGCGCCGCCAGGGGAAGCGCTTCTTCGGGTGTCAGCCAACCGACGACGTGGGAGAGGTGCATGCCGAGGCGCCAGTCGTCGGTGGTGGTGTTGGCGCCGCCGCCGTGCACGGCCCGACCGGCGTAGAGCAGGCCGCTGCCGGCCGGCATCTCGGCCGCGACCGTCTCGAGCCCGTCGAGGTCGCGGTCGTAGTCGGT
>Ga0209048_10000404_pt1 | contig 46771 bp, 46 predicted proteins | sample FrelakmetCRP12CR_FD_187146 | JGI IMG/M metagenome (GOLD analysis project Ga0209048, IMG submission 187146) | Freshwater lake sediment microbial communities from the University of Notre Dame, USA, for methane emissions studies - CRP12 CR (SPAdes)... | ecosystem: Environmental > Aquatic >...
TATCGCGATTCGATCTGCTCAATTGCCGATCCAACATGCATCCCGGCTTTAGACCACAAGCCCGATAATTGGTCAAGTTATTTTCACGTGAGGCCTTAGTCCTTCGTCAACTCCTTGACCGGGGATTTTTCTTTTCATCCGATGTGCGCGAGCCTTCTCGGGTGTCCAGCCGCTGCGGGCTTGCCCAGTGTGACGGCGAAGTGCCCGGTCAGTTCATGCGCGGCCTGACGAGCAAGCCGATTGCGCGCCCGCCGACGCGGGTGCCCGCGACGGTCAACGGGCATGTGGAGCAGATCCGGATCAGGCGCGGCGTGAGATCAAGAACGCACTTGCTCGCTCGGCCGAGCGATATGTATTCGGCAACGAAACGACAATGAGTCGGCCGATGAACGACCGCAAGACGGAGGTCCCCGCGTCGACGCGCGACGACGATCAGGCGCGGCTGGTCGCCGCACTTGGTCATGACATTCGCGGTCCGTTGCACGTACTGGGCCTGTCGCTGCAAAACCTGCGCCTGCGCGCGCAGGATCCTGACGATCGCGATCTGGTGTTCGCGGCGGAAGCGGCGTTCGAAGAGATAGCCTCCCTGACGGAGGGTCTAGTTGATGCGCTGAGCCTTGGCGCGGGTGGCGATGCGCCGCACGAGGAGGGCATCGTGCTGTCGAATCTGATGCAGGATCTGGAACGCGGTTTTCGACGCCGAGCGGCACAGGATGGCGTCGACCTGCGCGTTTTCACATCGCGTATCTATTGCGTAAGCGACCGGCGTTTCCTAAGGCGAATTCTCACGAACCTGATCGGCAATGCACTGACGCACGCGGATGCACACCGTGTCCTTGTCGGCGCGCGCTTGCGAGGCTACGAGCGGCTCCTGCTTGACGTCGTGGATGACGGACGCGGGATCACCGAGGACGACTTGCCATTTGTCTTCGAGGAATGGTTTCGTGGACGGGAAGCCAAAGCCAAGAATCGGCGGGGACAGGGATTGGGCCTATCGACAGTGAAACGATTGACTCAGAAGCTTGGCGGACAGGTATCGGTTGCCTCGAAACCGGGCAAGGGGACGCGTTTCACCGTCGATATTCCGACCTACGGTCAACGTCGTGCGCTGCCGGTGCCGCGCGTTACGACCGGGGGGGACGTCCTGTCGAACAAGATTGTCGCAGTGCTGGACGACGATGAGGACGTGCTGCAGGCGACTCGCATGAGCCTCGAGGCGCTTGGCGCCCGGGTTTTCGCAAGCAGTGACGATCTGTATTTCTTGGCGCGCGTGACGAGTGAACCGCAAACGCCAGATCTGTTCCTGCTTGACTTCAATCTTGGCGCGACGACAGTAGAGCGCACGCTTAGCATCTTGCGGACCAAGTTTGGCCCCGGGTTGCCCGCGATCATTGTGACCGGACACAGCGCAGATCCTCGAGTCAAGTCGTGGGAGGAGACGTACCCTGTGATTGTCAAACCGGTGTCCGAGCGCGACCTGGAAAGAATTGTTGACGTCCTGCTTGGCCGGACTTCCCTTTCGCCCACGCAGTTCCGTTAGTTGGGTAGGCGCTTAAGACGCTCCGTGAGCCGACGCTTGGCATTCAAGAAGGTTGATTGCTCGGCCGTACGCTCCAAGTGGGGATCAAGCTCGCCATGGTTGCTCCGTAGCTCGCGGATCATTGAGCAAAACGGCGGCACAAGGTTTGGATCGAACTGATACCCCGCGCGCTCGGTAATCAGCTCTAACGCGCGATCGACACTGAGCCTTGGCCGGTAAGGGCGGTCGTGCGTGAGTGCATCAAAGACCTCGGCGAGAGCCACGACGCGGGCGGCGATTGGAATTGACTCTCCAGCCAACCCATCTGGATACCCGGCTCCGGACCACCATTCGTGGTGATGGCGGGCAATCGCGACCGCAATCTCTCGACAGTCCAAGTCATGCGCGGAGGCGAGAAGCTCAGCACCGGTTACAGCATGCTCTCTTACTATTTGCAGCTCCGAATTGTCCAGCGAGCCGGGTTTGCGAAGAATCTCGGCGGGTGTACCGATCTTTCCAAGATCGTGCAGACGTGCAGCGAGCGAAATTTGCTCGCACTGTCCGGCGTCGATTCCGACCCTGTACGCCAGATTTGCCGACAGTTCGCCTACGCGATACGGATGCTTGCCGCTCGGGTCGTCGTGGAGTTCTGCGACGGTGCCGAGGCTTTCTAGCACCTCAAGCCGACTCCAAATGCGCCAATCGCGTTGAGAACGAGTGATTTGCCGGGTTCGGTCCTTGGAAGGCAATCTGCGAGTCGAATCATCGGAGGTGACAATCCGTGCGGCCGATTGCTCAATGTGTCTCCGATGATGGAACAACGCGTCCTCACCCCTCGCACGCTTCAAGTGCTGGCTGAGTTCGCTCATGCACTTGGCGGCGCGGTCATCTTTTCCGATGTGCCTATACGCCTGTGCGATCTCGCGCAAAGCATCGGCCTCAAGTTCCGGGCTAATTTGATGGGCTGTTCCGAGACAACTCTTCAGCTGCGCAAAGCCTTCGTCAATGCGGCCGGCGTGCACGTTGATTGTGGCTCTCATTAAACTGGCCAACCAGGCGACGCGAATGTTCTTTGGCGAGAACCCAACAAGCCGCTCCATTTCTGCAGCGCACTTTTCGGCTTCGTGCAGCGAACCGACCCGAAGAAGCAAGCGACCATGCGTCCATTGGCCGTGGGCTCTATTTGTTAGAGCGGCCGCCTCCGACCCAGCCGACTGTGCGTAGAGTGGGTTGCCTGCGATGATCGACAACGAGCGCTTTGCACTGCGAAGCCCACGACCGAATTGTTTCGTCGACAGGCACAGTTGCGCGGCATTTCCAAGAGTTGAAGCGAGGCAACAGTCTGCCATTTCGCGAGGCTCGATTTCTTCTGCGTTGGCGATCGCAACGTCCGCGGCCGTGAGGGCGAGTTCCGGAAAATCCGCCATCATCAAAGTGGCAGTCAGACAATTCCAGACGCTCCACAACTGATGAGAGTCGCCCACCTCCTCGCAAAGATCGAGCGCTTCAGCGAGGCATTCGAGCGCGGCTGGCATATTGTGGGCCTCCGTTTCGAGGCAGGCGAGAGTATTGAGCATTCTCCTCAACCAAAATCTGTCGGCCAATTCGCGAGCGAGCAGAACGCCTTTGCACGCCATTTGAAGACCGGCGCGCAGTGGACCGGCCGTGTAGGCGTCAATACAACCCAAGTAAAGTCGCTTCAGTCGTTCATATGGGTCTTCTATTGTCAAATCGACGGGGCTTCTACCCGCTGAATCACGTGCATCGCAACCTGAAAGATCCGAAGGCTGATCGGAATTAGCGTGCTCGCATTGCGGCAAAGACGCAGTTGCGCCAGATGCTGTAGAAGTCGTCGGTTCAATCACGCTACGGCCAATCGCGTTCGAAGAAGCCGTATTGAGTGCAGGGCGCGACGATGAGCGCACCCACGGAGATTGCGGCCATTAGCGGAGCACGCTAAGTAGATTTCAATTGTCGGTCGCCACGAGCGATGCCGCTAGAAAAAGGAGGTTTGACGTTGTTGTCGCTGGCAGCTTGAGAGGGGACGGGCGTCGACGCAATCTGCGTTAGCGGTAACGTGGGGCGACTGAACGTTTATCAAGAACTGACCGCTCGACGCCCGCTATCGAGCAGCGCCGCCGCGGGAGGAGGGACTGAGATTGGCGCAGACCGATGTTTCCTGACCGGTGTGCGCTCAGGTCGTATGTGCGTCAAACTGCCGACCCGCTCCAACGCCCCAAGGCGTGCGAGCGAAAACGACTCAGGTATTTCGGGCCGCCCTTGAACGGCGGCGCACTTCGCATTGAAAATGCGTTCCCGAATTACCAGAACGAAGCGCTGAACACCCCGCCCCCCGACCCCCCGGTCTGAGTCGAGTTTAAGTGAATGATTCTATCTTCTCGGTCGCTGATCTAGATGAAAGAAGCGTTGAACATGCCGCCGCCAACATAGGACAGCTCGACGCTACTCAACTCGGACAGCGATACTTCTTCTTTTGCGTAGGACTCAATCTCGAGGTTTTTGTCAGCAACAGGCAGCGGCACAGAGTTCATGATTAGCTCCAGCGGAGAAGGTTGGTTCAGAGAAATGAGGCGTTGAACATGCCGCCGCCAACGTACGCCAATTCAACGGCAGACAGATCGCTTAGCGTTTGTTCCTGAGTTGTTGTTTGTTCTTTCGCTTGGACTTCGACATCTTTCGTAGGCGCTGTCGTGTTCATCTCATTCCCCTTCCGGTCGCGGATCCGAGCAAAAGTGTCAATCGAACGTGATGGACACCCGCTGCGATGCGTGATTTACTTACATCTTGTCCCGCACCGCCATGCCACGTTCCCGGTACGGGAAACCCAAAATGCCGGAATACATCGCGCGACTGAGTGATTTCGCTGCCCGGGCAGCTACCGCAAATGCGGACGAAGCCTCTGAGTGGCTCGAGGAGACGTCCCGCATTCTTGCTGCCGCATTGACGGGTCCGGGTCCGCAGACCCCGCTGCTTTTTTCCAACGCGCATCTGGCGCTACGCAAACTCCCGCGCAGCGTCGTGACGAAGTCGCGTGTCGATGCACTGCTCTCGGTGTCCCAGTTTTTGTACGTTTCAGGCCAGCCATTCGAGGGACTGGATGCGGCCTCCGATGCGGTTGTTTGCGGTCGTGAACTCGGTGACGCGAATAGCCTTCGACGCGCGCTGACCTTTCACGGAATCATTCTTGCAGATACGGGCAACCTCCCAGGTGCGATTGAGTGCTACGCGGAAGCCTTGGAGACCGCGCAACGATGTGGCGATGCGGTCGGTGAAGGGTCGGTCTGGAACAATCTCGGCGGGGCGCTTCTTTATGCAGCGCAGTACTCTGACGCAATCGAGTGCTTCGAGCGGGCGATCAGTCTTTCTGTCAATGAACCGCGCCTAGCTACCCTTCGGTTGCAGGCGTTGAGCAACGTCGCGCTCGCGTGTCTGCACCTTGAGGACTACGGCAAGGGCCTGCGCACCGCAAAGGCCGCGGTCGAGGCCGCCGATGAGCCGAAGACGCCGACCGAACTTCTTTCGCGGGTACTCAGCGAAAGCTACTACACGCGATTGCTTCTCGAGGTCGACAGCCTCGAGAGGGCAAAGGAGCGCTGCGAGCTTGCTAAGCGTTACGCGAAGCAATCGAAGTCAGAGCGCGCCGAACTGATTGCGGCCCTCTCAGAGGGACTGTACGAAGTTCACGCCGGCGTGATAGATATCGGCCTGTCGCGGCTTAGCCAAGCGCTGGAACGAGCGCGCATCATGAAGTCGGCGCTGCGCGATGCGCTTGCCGCGATGGTCAAGGCGCATGAGGTGGCCGGCAAACCGGACATTGCGCTCGTGTACCTGCGCGAGTTGATGCTGCACATCAAAAAGGCGCAGCAGGATAACGCTTTGCGGCACCACCGGTTGCACATCCAGAAGCTCGAGAAACAGCAGGCATCGGCGTCCGCCGACGTTGTGATGGAGCGCCGCGAACAGTCCCTGCGCGGCCAGTTTGCCGAACAGGTCGCGCAACAGGAACTGATGAAGTCCCGGATCGAGATGCTCGAGCGCCTCGCGGTGACGGCGGAGTTGCGCGACGACTCGACCGGCGAACACTCGTATCGCGTGGGCCAGCTCGCGGCGCTGCTCGCACAGGAGTTTGGCTGCGACGAACAGACCTGCTTCATGATCGATCTGGCCGCGCGCCTGCACGACATCGGCAAGATCGGCATTCCCGACGGCATCCTGCTCAAGCCCGATCGGCTGACCGAGGCCGAACGCCAGATCATGCAGACGCATACGACGGTCGGCGCCGAACTGCTGGCCCAGAGCAACATCCCGCACATGCAGATGGCCGAAGAGATCGCGCGCTTCCATCACGAATGGTGGGACGGCTCGGGCTATCCGTTCGGCATCAGCGGAACGGCGATTCCCATGGCACCGCGCATCACCGCGCTCGCGGACGTGTTCGATGCCCTGACGCACAAGCGGCCCTACAAGGAGCCCTGGCCGGTGGCGCGCGCGCTGGAAGAGATCGCGTATCTAAAGGGCCATCAGTTCGATCCGCAGCTGACCGACCTGTTCCTCGCGCTGATTCCGCGCCTGCAGCGAGAGCAGGGTGACCTAGACGAATACCTCGGCCGCGCAGCACGCAAGTCACCGTTCATCCAGGCGCGTGAGAAGATTGCCGCGACCCTGCGCCAAGTCAACGGTCGCGATCTTGGCGCACGCTACCGCTTCGATACGCAGCGCTGAGTCGCCGAAACGTCAGCCGCCGGCAGGTCCGAGTGCCACGATTCGGTCCACCGTGCGCACCGTCTCCGGGCGATGGCTGACGATCACGAGCCCCATTCTGAGGTGCTTCAACCCTTCGGTTATCTCGCGCTCGCGCGCAAGGTCGAGCTGATCGAAGGCCTCGTCGAGGAACAGGATCTGCGGTTTCCGATATAGCGCCCGTGCCAGCAGGATGCGCTGCTTCTGTCCACCCGATAGCGCGATGCCCATGCTGCCGACGATCGTGTTGTACTGCATCGGCATTGACTCGATATCGTGGTGGATGCGCGCCAGGGCGGCGCTCTCCCGCACGCGCTCCGCGTTATGTTGCGGATCGAAGAAGCTGATGTTGTCCTCGATCGTGCCGACGAACAGCTGATCGTCCTGCATGACCACGCCGATGCGGCCGCGAAATGCGGCGCGGTCCCAGTCGCGCGCATCGCGTCCGGCCACCTGCAACGTGCCCTCGGTACGATCAAGCAGGCCGACCAGCACCTTGACCAGCGTCGTCTTGCCCGAGCCCGACGGGCCGACAATGGCGACGGTCTCTCCTGGGTGCAGCGCGATGTTGACGCCGCGGAACGCAAAGCCCTCGACGCCATAGGCAAATCCCAGTCCCCTGCCTTCGATCGACAGCGGCACGTTGGCGATATCCGCTGCGCCGCTGCGCACCTGTTCCGGCGTGGCGAGCGCGATGTCAGCGATGCGCTCGGCGTGCAGGTCGAGCATGCGGAACTCGATTCCCTTGTCGACCAGGTTGTTCACGCGCGTGAGGAATAGCATCTTGAAGGCGACGAAACCAAACAGCATGCCGACCGAAAAGCTGCCGTCAATCACCAGCAATGCCGCGAGCCAGATGACGGCGACGTTTTCCAGGCCGAAAATCAGCCCGTTGGCGGCGCGATGCACGATCGCGATGTTCTGCGCGCGCACGTTGGCATTGGTGTGCTCGACCACGAGGTTCTGATACGCGGCACGGCGCTCGGTCTCGCGCAGGTTGAGCTTGATGGCAAGCATCCCGCGCAGCGTTTCGATGAAGTGCGTGTTCGACTTGCCCTCGTGCACGATCTGCTCATCAAGCGCCCTGCGCTGCGGGCCGTAGAAGGCCCAGCGCACCAGGCCGTACAGAATGGCGGCGGCGAGCACGATCGATGACAGCAACTGGCTGTACCAGAACATCACTGCCAGCGTCAGGACCACCATCACGCCGTCGACGATTGTCTCGACGAACGTCAGTGTCAGCGTGCGCTGGATCGCATCCACGCTCTTGAAGCGCGAAAAGATGTCGCCCAGTTGCCGCTTCTCGAACCAGGCCAGCGGCAGCTTCAGCAACTGCCCGAACAGCGTGTCGAGCAGGCGCAGGTTCAGATGCGTCGACAGATACACGCCAAGCCAGGCGCGCACCGCCGTGACCGCGACCTGCATCACGACCAGCAGGCCGAATCCCAGGCCGAGCACGACCAGCAGGTCGAGATCGCGCCCGACCACGACGCGGTCGACCACCACCTGCACGAAAAACGGCGAGGCGATGGCGAAGACTTCCAGCACGACCGACAGCAGCAGCACCTGTGCGATCGCGTTCTTCATCCCCGAGGCGACGCCGAGTAACTGCCAGGCACTGATCTTCTCGCGCTCGTCGCGGCGCGCAAATCCGGCCGCCGGCGTCAGCTCCATCGCCACGCCGGTGTAGTGGCGCGACGCATCCGACTGGGACAGAACGCGCTTGCCGCGCGCCGGGTCGAGTACGGTGAGGCGTTGTCCTGCCACCTTCGTCAGCACGACGAAGTGGTTCATGTCCCAGTGCAGGATCGCCGGCAGGCGCAACTGGCCGAGTGCTTCAAGCGGCGCCTGCACGCCACGTGCCGACAAGTTCATTGTCTGCGCGATCGCGGCGATGTGCTGCAGCGTGACGCCGCGCATCGACGGCGACAGCCGCACGCGCATTGCCGAGAGGTCGGTGCGATAGCCGTGGTAACTCGCGATCATCGCCACGCAGGCGATGCCGCACTCGGGCGCCTCCGACTGCAGGATCAGCGGGACTCGGCGCCCGAACACGCTCATCGGAGCCTTTCCTTCAATTGCAGAACGGGCTCGAAAACCCATTCGAACACCGTGCGCCGCTCGAGCAGGATGTCGGCGTTGACCAGCATGCCCGGCCGAAGCGCAAACTCCTGATTGCCCGCCGAGACGGTTTGCTTTTCCAGATGCACATCGATGCGGTAGACGGGCTCCCTGGCGCTCATCGAGCCGACCTTTTCGCCCGTCGACCACACCGTGCGGCTGATCGCTTCGACCTTGCCGTGATACTGGCCGAAGCGCTGGAAGGGGAATGCCTCGTAGCGCAGCACGACGTCGTTGCCGGACTGGATGAAGCCGATCGCGCGCGTGGGCACCAGCAACTGCGCCTGCAATCCGCTGCCCTTGGGCAGCATCATGGCGATTGGCGCGTCGGCCACCAACGATGCACCGCGCGAGACCGCGATGTTCGTCACCACACCCGCGATCGGTGCACGGATGATGGTCTCGCGCTTGGCCTCCTCCTGCACCATGCTCTGCTGCAGTTCGCTCCTCTGCCGCGACAACAGGTCGATCTGCTGGCTGGCACGCGTGTCGATCGTCGGCAGCTCGGTTTCGGCGGCGCGCAGTTCGCGCTCGAGCCCGGAGCGGCTGCGCTTGAGCGTTTCGAGCTTGACCTGCTGGTCGAGCTGGTCGTTGCGTTTCGCCGTCAGTTGAGTATCGGAAACGAAACCGTCCTTCACCAACTGTTGCGTCCGCTGAAAGTCCTCGCGTGCCGAAGCAACGCGCGTTTGTTGCAGCCGGATCTCCACCTCGGTCTGTGCAATCTCCTTGCGCAGATCGGCGACGCGGGTGCGAATCTGTTCGCGCTGCTGCGCGGCCAGCTGGCGCACCCGCTCCTTCTCGGTCTCCAGGTTGGTGGAGCGCTGCGTCAGTTCACGCTGCACGAGTTCGACCGAGGTCGCGCCGCTGGCGGTGGTGCGTTCCAGCGACAGGCGCGCGATCGGTGCACCGGCCTCCACCTCGTCGCCTTCCTTGACCAGCAGTTCAGCCAGCGTGCTGACCTCGGGCGCAAGGATGCGCGCGGCGCCGGCATCAAGTGCCAGAAATCCTTCCACCCGCTCGCGGCGCGTGTATTCGCCGAGGAATGCAAACGCAAGCAAAGCCGCAGCGAAGACGCAGGCCAGCAAAGTGAAGACCCATAGCGGCACGGGCCGCGCCACCGATATCTCGCCCAGCAGCTTTTCGCGCTGCGCGTCGATGGCTTCCTGCCGGAAGAGTTTCCTCATGTCTGGGGTGTCATTGCCGATGCCGGCGCGGCGCGATTATGCGTGAAGGAGGGCGCCTCGTGCGTACACGCGCCGGTTCGGTCGTGAATCGTTGCGTCTGATCGACGCGCGAAAGTGGGATCAAGCAGGAAAGATCAGGCCGGTGCAGAAGGGTTTGTTCCGGCGCCGCGATAACGACCGCTAATCGTCACGCAGCAGCAGATTGTGCACCAGCCGCAGCAGGGCACGCGCTTCGCGTTCCGGCGCGAACTGCGGTGCGCGCTTCTCGCATGCCCATCTTAGCTGGGCCACGAAGCGCGGCTCTCGCGCCGCGCGTTCGATCAATGCTCGTGCGGAATCCGCATCGCCCTCGGTGAAGAGTCCCGCGTAGTGGACACCGAGCAGCCCGGCGTTACCGTCGATTCCGCTGCCGATCACGGGCGTATGCGCGGTCACGGCCTCGATTACGGCCTGCGCGCCCCCTTCCATCTTCGACGGATGCAGCAACACATGGCAGCGGCGCATCAGCTGCCGCGCCTGGGAACGGGGCAGGTTACCCAGCCAGCGGTAGCGCGGATCACGCGCCGTCACCTCGGTCGCGCGCGCGGCGAGCTGCGGATCGAGACCGGCGCCCGCGTGGTGAAAGCGGATGCGCAAATCGGGCGGCAGTAGCTCCAGCAGGCGCCAGACGAGGCGCGGATTCTTCTCTTCACGCAGGTGACCGACGACGGCGACGTCAAGCCTGCGGCTCGACTTTCGCCCAGGCGCAAGCGTTGGCGCGGATTGCACGATCACGCCGGTCTTCTTTCGGTAGCGTCGCGGCAGACGCCGCGGTCCGCGCTCGTTGAGCACGACGAGCCGTGTGGCCAGGTCGAGTGAGCGCTGCGCGGTCGTATCGCGGGCGATGTCGCGATACAGATCGGTTCCCGTCAGCACGACTGCGAGCGGGCGATCCGGATGCGCCGCCGCGAACTTCTGGATCGACTCGGCAGAGTGGCGCGCATGCAGTGCGATCAGGCAGTCGACCTCGGCTCCGTTCCAGCGTTCCATGAGCACAACGCGGAAGCGGCGACGCAGGAATCGCGCCCAACGCGCGGCGGTGTGCCAGTTGCCGGTGTTGGAATCCGCCAGATACGGGGTGACGATCGCGACAAGCGGTCTGGCCACGGCGCCGTCATTCGCCCCTGACCGCGGCCAATCCAAACGCGATCGCGCGGAATCCGGCGTCGACATAGGTGATCTCGCCGGTCATTCCCGAGGCGAGATCGGACAACAGGAAGGCCGCCACGTTGCCGACCTCGTCGACGGTGACATTTCGCCGCAGCGGCGCGTTCTGCTCGTTGAATTCGAGCATCCTGGTGAAACCCTTGATCCCGCTCGCCGCCAGCGTCTTGATCGGCCCGGCCGAGATGCCGTTGACGCGGATGCCCTTGGGTCCGAGGTCGGTGGCCAGATAGCGCACTGATGCTTCCAGCGACGCCTTGGCCAGTCCCATCGTGTTGTAGTGTGGCACCACGCGCTCCGAGCCGAGATAGGTGAGCGTGAGCAGTGCGCCGCGGCGGCCTTCCATCAGCGGCAGGGCCGCCTTGGCGAGGGCGGGAAAGCTGTACGACGAAATGTCGTGCGCGATGCGGAAGTTCTCGCGGGTCAGGCCGTCGAGAAATTCGCCGGTGATGGCCTCGCGCGGCGCAAAGCCGATCGAGTGCACCAGTCCGTCGAGAATGCCCCATTGCGCACGCAGTCCGTCGACCATGGCCGCGATCTGTGCGTCGTCGCCGACATCGCAGGGCAGGACAATCGTCGAGCCGAATTCCCGCGCAAACTCGTTCACGCGCTCCCGGAAGCGGTCGCCGACGTACGTGAACGCAAGTTCGGCGCCTTCCCGACTGCAGGCCCGCGCGATGCCGTACGCGATGGAGCGGTTGGACAGGAGCCCCGTAATCAGGATGCGTTTGCCAGCGAGAAAGCCCATGGTGGTCGAATCCGACTGAAATGATGCGGATGCGAATCGTACCGGCCCGGCCGAGCGGCATGTCGAGCCAAGACCGGCGGCCGATCGCCGGTCGTCGCAATCAGCGCCGTTCGGCGGCCTGGGCAACCTGCGCCGGCGCCTTCTTGGCGGTCTTCGCCTTCTGCGACTTGTGTGCCACCGACGCCTTTCCGGTCGCACCTTTCGTGGCCACCAACAGGTTCAGTCGTTGACCGGCGAACAAGTCACGCGAGCGCAGCCGGTTCCACGCAACGACATCATCGATTTGCACGGTCCAGCGCCTTGCGATTGAATGCAGCGTATCGCCGCGCCGCACGCGATAGGTGATCTGCCTCAGATTTGCGTGCTCGGGTACGAGCGCGAAGGCGGCGCCGAGTTTCTCGGCCGCGATGTCGCCTTCCATCGTCTCGTCGCGAGGGATCAGGAGCGTCGATCCGGGCGTGATGCGGAACTTGGGCGGAATGCGATTGGCCTCGCGCAGCGCCGCCTCGCTGATGCCGACGCGCTCGGCCAGCTGGGCGATGGTTTCGTTCGGGCCCAGCACATGCGTGGTCCAGCTTGCCAGCGGCTGACCGGTCGACTCGTACGCGGCGAGGTTGCCGATGAAGGTATCGGCCCGATCGGCCGGCAACAGGATGCGGGATTGCGTCGCGCCCACGATCACCGGCCGGTTGAATGACGGATTCAGCGCACGGAAATCGTCGACCGGCATTTCCGCCAGCCGCGCGGCGGTGATGACGTCGATGTCGCGCGTTTTGCGCACGACCGCAAAGTAGGGTTCGTTCTGGATGGCGGGCAGGGCAATTCCGAACCGCTGCGGCTCGCGCACGATGTTCTTGATCGCCTGCAGCTTGGGCACATAGTGCTGGGTTTCCTTCGGCAAGCGCAGGCTCGCGTAGCTGACGGGCTTGCGCTGCGCCCGGTTGCGTGCGATCGCCCGGCCGATACACGCTTCGCCGCAGTTGTACGCGGCCAGCGCCAGGTGCCAGTCGCCGAAATCGTTGTAGAGCTTCTCGAGATAGTCGAGCGCCGCGCGTGTCGATTCGACGACGTCCCGACGCTCGTCCATCCATAGGTCTTGCTCGAGCTGGTACAGCTTTCCGGTCGAGGGAATGAACTGCCAAAGCCCCGCGGCCTTGGCCTGCGATTCGGCCTCGGGCTGCATCGCGCTCTCGACAAAGGGAAGCAGGGCCAGCTCGGTCGGCATGCCGCGCTTTTCAATTTCCTCGACGATGTGAAACAGGTACAGGCTCGCGCGGCTCGACATGCGCCCGATGTAGTCGGGCTGACTCGCATACCAGCGCGTGCTGTTGTCCGCCAGCCGCCCACGCAGCTCCTGCATCTTGAACCCGCGCCGGATGCGTTCCCAGACGTCGATCGAGGCATCGCTGGCGGTGCGTGGCTCAATGCGCGCGGATTCCGCCGGATTATCCGACTCGAGCTTGCGCAACAGCTGGCCCAGCGGGTCGGGCGCGGACGCACCTGCCGCTGCCGAGGCGTTCATCGCCGCAACCTCTGGCGGCGTGGTCGATTCCTGGGCGTGCGCAGTCACGCCCGCCAGCGTCGCGGCGGCGATCGCCAGGCATCGGACCAACGAAGAACCGACGCGGTTGCTGTTCAAGCTTGTCTCTGCGGAAGACACCATCGGAAGTGGGGACGGAGTATAGGCAACCCGGTTGCTCAGAAGCGGTTCTTCCAGGCACGCAGCGCAGCAAACGTCGCCACCGTCGATGCTCCGGCACCGGGGCTTTCGCGCTCGGCGCGCGCGCGCACGGCCGGCACGTCGCAGCGTAGGAACGGATTGGTCGCCCGCTCTTCGCCGATCGTCGACGGCACGGTGGGCGCACCCGCGGCGCGCAAGGCCGCGCAGGCGCGCTGGCGCGCCTGCAGCGCGGTGTTGTCGGGTTCGACGGCCAGGGCAAAGCGAAGATTCGCGAGCGTGTACTCATGCGCGCAGTACACGCGCGTCTCGGCGGGAAAGGCGGCCAGGCGCGCCAGCGATGCCGTCATCTGTGCCGGCGTGCCCTCGAACAGTCGCCCGCAGCCGCCTGCGAACAGCGTGTCGCCGCAGAAGACCGCCGACAGCGACCGCGCGTAGTACGCGATGTGCCCGTTCGTATGTCCGGGCACTTCGAGCACTTCGAATTCATGACCGAGTGCCTTGATGCGATCGCCGGCGCCAAGGCGCGTGCGGATGCAGGGAATTGATTCCGCGGCCGGCCCGTAGACATGCGCGCCGGTCGCCTGGACGAGCGCTTCGACGCCGCCGACATGATCGCCGTGATGATGCGTGACTAGAATCGCGCACAGTTGCAGCCCCGTCTGGGACAATCGCTGCGCGACGGGCGCCGCATCGCCGGGATCGACAATGGCCGCCGAGCGCCCGTCCGACAGCCACCACAGGTAGTTGTCATTGAACGCAGGCAGCGGCTCGATCAGGATTTCGACAGCAGTCTTCATAATGAAGCGAACGCGGAAAGTACGTCTCCGGTGCACCGACGGATTGACAAGTATGAACCCCGCCCACGGCGCGGCTTCATCCCGACAGATGATCGCTGGAGCGCATGAATGAGTAACGCGGCAATCATTCGTCTATCCGAGTTCCTGCAATCGCCGCCCGGGCGCTACGTGCTCGAGTGGGAGCAGGCGCATCTCGATGCCGCGGTGGTCGACATTTTCGGTTATCACGCGCTGCAGCTCGGCCTGCCTGAGCTCGATGCGCTGCGCGAGAACCGCATGCCGCTGCGCTTCTGTGCGTCGGATCGCCAGCTCGACGCCAGCGCCCCCAGTCCCGCACATACGCAGGTCGCAGTGATCAACCGGTACGAGGAACTGCCGTTCGAGACGCAGTCGATCGATCTCGTGGTGATGCCGCACATCCTCGAGTTCGCGCAGGAGCCGCACCAGGTGCTGCGCGAGGTCGATCGCGTACTGGTGCCCGAGGGCAGCGTCGTGCTCACCGGTTTCAATCCCGCCAGCCTTTGGGGCCTGCGCCAGACGCTGGCGCGCATTGGCATGACACCAATCTTGCCGCGCGAGGGCCAGCTCTTCGCGCTGCCGCGCGTGAAGGACTGGCTGAAGCTGCTGTCGTTCGAGGTCAATCGCGGACGCTTCGGCTGTTACGCACCATGGGCGCGCAGCGACAAGTGGCTCGCGCGCTGGTCGTTCCTTGAAAAGGCTGGCGATCGATGGTGGCCGGTGCTTGGATCGATCTACATGGTCACGGCGATCAAGCGTGTACGAGGCATGCGGCTGATTGGCCCGGCCTGGAAGCGCAGCGAAAAGCCGCGGCCTGCGTTTGCACCCGCGGCGACCCGAACACTCACGCCGACCCACGAGGCCTACAGCGTGCGCGCGGACCCGACGCGCAATGCCGACAACGACACGATGCCCGGCATCGCGCGGGGATGAGGCATAGCCGCAGCGTGAGGTTGGTCGAGCGCAGCGATGCACCGGTGCCGCCCGTGGCTGCGAGCGGCGCGCTGGTCGAGATCTACACCGACGGTGCCTGCAAAGGCAATCCCGGTCCGGGCGGTTGGGGTGCATGGCTCAAGTCGGGTGTGCACGAGAAAGAGCTGTTTGGCGGCGAACGTGCCACGACCAACAACCGGATGGAACTGACTGCGGTGATCCGTGCACTGCAATCGCTGAAGCGACGCTCGCGCGTCGTGGTGCACACTGATTCGCAGTACGTGAAGCTCGGTGTCACCGACTGGCTGCCGATGTGGATCAGGCGCGGTTGGAAGACCGCCGGCAACAAAGCCGTGAAGAACGCCGACCTATGGCGTGAACTGGCCCACCTGGCCGCACAGCACGACGTCGATTGGCGCTGGGTCAAGGGGCATGCCGGCGTGCCGGGCAATGAGCGTGCCGACGAACTGGCCAACCGTGGGGTTAAGGCCGCACTGACCGCATCGCAGCAGGAGTAAGGGCGACGATCACGGGTGCTAAAGTGGACCGGCTCGGCAAGCGCGCCGGCGCCCGAACACGCGCCGCGTCGCGGCAGTCAAAGTCACGTTCCAGGCGCCCACGCAGAAGCGCACCGTTACCCTTGTCTCAGTCGCCGGCCTGATTGCCGCTGCAATCGCAGCCTATGTGCTGCAGCGGTCGCCATCGGAAACAGCAATCGATGGCAGGGCAGCAGAAGGCAACAAGGCGGCTGAGTCCAGTGCCGCGGCCGGCGCAAGCTCCGACAAGGGTCCTGGCAAGGCGATCGAGCCGGGCGGCGCGACGCCCGTCGAGGTGATCGAGTTGCAGCCAGCGGCCGTTCAGGATGACCTGGATGCGGTCGGCTCGCTGCGCTCGAACGAGAGTGTGGTGCTGCGCCTGGAAGTCGCCGGCCGGATTGACAAGGTCGGGTTTCGCGATGGGCAGCCGGTGCGCGCAGCAGCATTTATCTGACATTCGTTCTGGCGTTGGTCTTCATCTACCTCGTCCTGTCGGCGCAGTTCGAAAGCTTTGCCGATCCGTTCGTCATCATGCTGTCGGTGCCGCTGTCGCTGGCGGGCGCGCTGTTCGCGCTGTGGCAAAGCGGCGGGACGCTCAACATCTACAGCCAGATCGGTCTCATCACGCTGGTGGGCCTGATCACCAAGCACGGTATCCTGATCGTCGAGTTCGCCAATCAGTTGCAGGAGCGTGGTGAGGACCTGTTTGATGCCGTGCGGCATGCCGCCGTGCTGCGGCTGCGACCGATCCTGATGACAACCGGCGCCATGGTCCTGGGCGCGGCGCCGCTCGCGATGTCGCGCGGTGCCGGCGCCGAAAGCCGTATCCAGATCGGCTGGGTGATCGTCGGCGGGCTGACGTTCGGCACGCTGTTGACACTGTACGTGGTGCCAACCATGTATACGCTCATGGAACAGGCGCTCGGCAAATGGCTCGGGTCGCATCATCGCGAAGCGCCCGCGAGCGATGCCAAGCCGCAGACGCCGGCGGCTGAATAGCAATTAGGGAACAGGCGTCCCTCTCCCCCTGTGCCGCGCGGTGGGGGGCAAAATGGACGACGCGCCGCGGCACGGAGGACAAGAGTGCGACAAGTCGTTCTCGACACCGAGACCACCGGCCTTGAAGCGAAGGAAGGCCACCGCATCATCGAGATCGGCTGCCTCGAACTGGTCGGGCGGCGGCTGACGGAGCGGCGCCTGCACCATTACGTCAATCCGGAGCGCGACAGCGACGAGGGCGCGCTGGCGGTGCACGGACTGTCGAGCGAGTTCCTCGCCGACAAGCCGAGGTTCGGCGAGATCGCCACCGAGCTGATCGAATTCGTCCGCGACGCCGAAGTCATCATCCACAATGCCGTGTTCGACCTGGAGTTTCTCGACGAGGAGCTCAAGCGGCTGAATCTGGGCCGCTTCGAGGACTACTGCCGCGTCACCGACTCGCTCAAGATTGCGCGCGAGCTGCATCCGGGCAAGCGCAACTCGCTCGATGCGCTGTGCGAGCGCTACGCGGTCTCCAACGCGCATCGAACACTGCACGGTGCGCTGCTCGATGCCGGCTTGCTCGCGGATGTCTATCTGGCCATGACGCGCGGGCAGGACAGCCTGGTGATGGATCTCGCGTCAACGCACGTGCATGCCGACGCCAGCGAGATCGACGTCTCGCGCCTGATCGTGCTTGCCGCCGATCCCGAAGAGCTCGCCGCGCATGAAGCCGTCCTCGACGCGATCGAGACGGACGCGAAGGCGCCGAGCGTGTGGCGTCGCGCTTTGGTCGGCATCGCTCGGCGCTAGAGGAGCCCGCGCAGTTCGCGCTTGAGCACCTTGCCGGCGGCGTTTTTTGGCAGCTCCTGGACGAACACATAACGCTTGGGGCGCTTGAAGCGCGCGATGTGCCCGAGGCAGAACGCGTCGAGCGCCGGGGCATCGACGCCGGTGCGTGCGACGATCACCGCGACGACCGCCTCGCCCCACTGCGCATCGCGCTCGCCGATGACTGCGACCTCGGCAACCGCCGGGTGCCGCAGCAGCACCTCCTCGACCTCGCGCGGATAGATGTTGCTGCCGCCCGAGATGATCAGGTCCTTGTTGCGATCGACCAGCGTCAGGTAGCCGTGCGCGTCGAACCGGCCGAGGTCGCCGGTGTGCAGCCAGCCGTTGGCGAGCGTCTTCGCCGTGGCATCCGGATTGTTCAGGTAGCCGCGCATCACGGTGTCCCCGCGCACGCACACTTCGCCAATCTCGCCGGTGGCGACCGGGTGCTCCTCTTCGTCGAACACGCCGACTTCGACCCCGGTCTGTGCGCGGCCGACCGATCCCAGCCGTTCGAGGCGACGGCCGTCGTGATCGTCAAAATGGTCGGCGGCCGGCAACACCGTGATCGTCATCGGGCTCTCGCCCTGGCCGTAGATCTGCACGAGCTTCGGGCCGAAGTGCTCGAGCGCGCGCAGACAGTCAGCGACGTACATCGGCCCGCCGCCGTAGACGATCAACTTCAAGCTGTCGGCCTGTCCCCGCAGTCGATCAACCAGTCGCATCACCATCGTCGGCGCGGCGAAGAACTTGACGTTGGGGGCAAATTCCAGGATCTCGTCGATCTCGGTCTCATCAAATCCGCGCGAGGCGGGTATCAGCTGCGTGGCACCCGCCGCGATGTTCGGCAGGAGGTACAGGCCGGAGCCGTGCGACATCGGCGCTGCGTGCAGCAGGTGGTCGCCGACGGCGGCAGGATCAACATCGGAAAGGTAATTCAGCGTCATCGCCAGCAGGTTGCGATGGGTGAGCATCACGCCTTTGGGCCGGCCGGTGGTGCCGCTGGTGTAGAAGAGCCACGCCGGATCGTCGGCGGCCACCTCGGCAAGCGAGCCGAGATCGTGCCCGGTCAGCGCGCGATAGTCGGCCGAGTCGACGTCGATGAAAGTCGTGCCGCCACCGGCGCGCGCGGCGGCGATTGCCGCGGTCTCAACGTCGTCGGTCGTGAAGCAAACGCGCGCGGACGCGTCGTCAAGAATGAACGCGATCTCGTTGGCGTGCAGCTTGACGTTGATCGGAACGGCGCATGCGCCCGCTGCCCAGCAGGCATAAAGAAGCTCGACGTACGCGGCGTTGTTGCGCATGACAAGCGCCACGCGCTGGCCGGGCGCGACAGCCATGCGTTCGCGCAGCGCGCCGGCCAGCTGAAGCACGCGCTCCGCGAGATCCGCGTAGGAGAAATTGCAGCGGTCGCGTTCGATCACCGCCGCCTGGCCAGGCAGCCGCCGTGCCGTCCGCAGGAGGGTGTGCGCGAGGTTCATCGGTGCAAGTCTAAGGTTAGAATGCGCGCCGCACCGTCTCAACGGGTGGTTAGCTCAGCGGTAGAGCACTGCCTTCACACGGCAGGGGTCACAGGTTCGAACCCTGTACCACCCACCAAATAAAATCAATGGCTTAGGCGTGTTGCCTAGGCCATTTTCCTCTTCGACGTGCCAATTTGGGACAAATTTGGGACACTTCCATTCGGGAACATGGTCGCGTTGCCGACTGGAACGAGGTGGAGGTCGAAATATGGCTGCCTTCGAGAGGCGGGGAAAGTACTGGCGAGTACGTGTGCGCCGCCGCGGCTATCCGGAGCAGACCCGAACGTTCGACAGCAAGATGCAAGCCGAGGTCTGGGCGCGAACGATCGAGGGAGAGATGGACCGCGGCCTCTACGTCGATCGCACTGAAGCCGAGAAGAACCTTCTTGCGGACATCATCGATCGATATCTACGCGAGGTTACACCGACGAAGCGTGGCGCCGGACCCGAGAGATCACGTCTTCTGGCGTTGAAGCGACGACCGGTCGCACAAATCAAAATGGCGGCGCTTTCGAGCGCACACCTGGCGAGCTATCGGGACGATCGACTGAAGGTCGTCTCTGCGGCAACGGTCAACAAAGAGCTAAATCACCTTGCGCATTTGATCGAGACGGCGCGTCGCGAGTGGGGCGTGCAATTGCCAGAAAACCCCGTGCGTTTTGTGCGGCGACCCACGCCGGCGAATGCGCGAGATCGTCGACTCGCCGCAGGTGAAGAGGAGCGTCTACTCGAAGCGTGCGACGATGCACGCAACCTGACACTAAAGCCAATCGTTCTCCTCGCGATGGAAACGGCGATGCGGCAGGGCGAACTGGTTGGATTACATTGGCAGCACATCAACTTGAAAAAGCGTGTCGCGCACCTACCGATTACAAAGAACGGTGAGGCGCGATCTGTTCCTCTCTCGAAAACGGCATCTGCCGTCCTTAAGCGGCTTGTGAACGGCGCCGATCTGACCGGCCCGGTTTTCCCGGGATTGACGACTGAGGCTGTTAAGCGCGCTTTCTTGCGCGCGTGTAAGCGCGCCGGACTTGAAGACTTTCACTTTCACGACCTGCGGCACGAAGGAACGAGTCGCCTGTTCGAGAAAGGCCTGAATCCGATTGAGGTCGCAAGCGTGACGGGGCACAAGACTCTGCAGATGCTCAGGCGCTATACGCACCTTCGTGCCGAGGATCTTGTCCGCAAGCTTGGATGAGGGGCCCTGCGAGAGGCCTTTACGTGAGTGAGGCCGGTACCGTACCGAACTGTGCAAAGGTGGCAAGCGGGCAGACTGCGAGCGCAAACAATGCGGTGCTCTCATCGCGCCCCCAAAGAAAGGGCCATCCGCCTAGGGCTCACGCCGGCCATGAACGTGCGGTCAGGCGAACCGCGGTGAACGTCGGTTCAACTTCTTGAACCGGTCGCCCGCAAGGTCGCCTCGTGGGACAGTTCACGACCCTTTCCGGACCCTTGGCTTTTTGAAAGCGGCCGTTCGGAGAACGGTCGAATCAGACCACGCGCGCCACCGCAATATGCGATGCGGACGTAGATTCGAGACGGTTGATGCCGCCGCTATCATAAGACCGCACGAGTTCCGGTCCGTCCAGATCCTGGACCAACTCCAGACCGACTTCGCGAAGTTCCTCCCGCAGCGTGCGCGGGTCAAATCCTGACACGAACGGCTCGGAAACTGACGCGACCGTATTCCTGAGCGCCGCAAAACCCTTGGACTCGGAGCTGGGTTCGAACACGGCTTGATCGAGATACGTGAATACCAACTCGCTTCCAGGGGCCCCACAACGTGCGATTGCGCGAAGTGCCGCTTGGTTCGCGTCGCGGGTAAGATACATGGACACGCCAAGCCACGAGAAGAACGTAAGTTCATCCGAACGAAAGGGCGTGCGCGATAACGCGCCCGCGAGATCTTCCTTGCCGAGGTCCGCGGCGACAAAGCTGGTGGAAAGCGGGGCTGCAACCCCACATTCCGCCAGGCGCCGCAGTTTCAGCCCCTGCGTCGCCGGATGGTCGACCTCGTACACCGCAACCTCGTGGGCGAAGGACGGACGCCGCAACGCGAAACTGTCGAAACCGGCCCCGACCAGTACGTACTGCCGAACGCCTCTTAAGACGGCAATTGCCAGCGCGTCCTCCGCGAAGCGCGAGCGCAGGATCACGTTCCCGTATGCGGCGAGGTTTCGCAAGTACTCGTCGACTATTGATTCCGGCGACGCTTCCGCCTTCTCACGTTCGCGTGCCGACATTCCGGACAGTGCCCTATTCCGGATTGCCTCCCGAACCGAATCGGGTACCAGGCGGTCACCCCACGCATCGTCAAGAAGCGGATTTGGATCGAGGCGCACGTGTCGCGCCCGCATCAGCGCAACGGCCAGCGCCGTACGACTTGCCGACTGTTCGTCCAAGCAGTTCTCCTCTGAGGCGAGGACCACGTCCGGGGTCAAAAGCTAACGAACACAGGGTCCGGCGGCAAATGCTGTGTCCACCAGTATGCCCTGAGCGAAATTCGAACGCTGCGGCGCATGGACTGAGTCGGCGGGCGGCGTATCTCCCGACGAGCAGCGCGAGCTTCTTGCCGACCATCTCGTCCAGCGGCACACTGACATCGAGGGCTACTGCCCGCTACGGCGGCTGGTCCCTCGATTTCGTGCCCGGAGCTGTAACTGTCGCGAGCGTCCGCTATCGGCTCCGGTCGCTAATGACGGGTCATGGCCGATAGCCGCGGTTCCGTATATTTGCGGAAAGCGGCTCTTGAAAGATCAGGCGCCTTCCGCCAGCGACAACCTACGGGCTTGGTTGCGAACTCACGCAGCCGGCCGGGGATTGACTGTCGCCACGGTCCAGTACGCGGCGCGGACCTGCATGTCGATCAGTCCCCGTCGCAAAAATCAGATCTTGAGCCACATTGCCGGATAAGACGGATCGCAGTGTGAGGCGGCCGAACCGGGCACGTCGGGCAGGCCGCCTGTTTTCCCTCATCGAGGATTCCGGGGGCTCACCGTGCATTCAGCGTTGCCGACATCGTTGACTAAATTGACAACAGCATCAAACGTTGGCATCCTTGTCAACAATGAAGGCCAGACTGATCACGCGCTTCAAAGACGTGACACCAGAAGGTGGGGTGATCGAACTGGTGGTGTGGCGCGTGCCGGAGCCCATTCCACCAAGCAGTCACGGGTTCAAGTATCGGGCCGCCTACTCGATGGACGGCGTGCGGGTGGTCGGTTTTGACAACGAACTTGGCAAGGGCGACCACTGCCACATCGCGGGAATCGAGCGACCGTACATCTTCACCTCGGTCGGCCAATTGATCGAGGACTTCATTGCTGCCGTCGACGCGGCGAGGAGCAAGACATGACGAAGCGAACGTTGATGATTACGATGACTGCCGACTGGCGCAGTGCGCTGCGCGCTGCGGGCAAACGTGCCACCGCACGCAGCTATCAGGGCGAGGTACTCAATTTCGAGAGTGCGGGAAGCTTCTTCGGCAAGCTCACTGAGCGTCGCTGGATTCTGATACATGCGCTGCAAGGTCAGGGACCGATGTCGGTACGGGAGCTGGCACGCCGGGCGGCGCGCGACGTGCGACGCGTCCATGATGATGTGGAAGTGCTGGCCGAGTTGGGTCTCGTTGAGCGTACCGACAGCGGCGGAGTCGTGTGCCCTTTCGACGCTGTGCACATCGATATGCGGTTGACCGCCCCGCAACCGCTGGCTGCATGAGCTGCGTCGGAAGGCATGACTTAAGCCAAGGCGCTTTGCGGCGAGCACTTCGGACCCGACGATTCAAGCATAGGATCTGATACCGCCGTTTGAAGGTCCGCTTCAGAGTGGCGAAACTTGCGGCTCAGATGTCGCGTCTGGATCGAACGCGACGCTTCGATCCGTTGAAGAACTGAGGCCCAAGCCGCTTTTTGCGTCGGCCTGTGTTTCGCGTTGCCGATGGTCCGCTAGCAGGATTCCATCAGTGCAAGCGCGAAGTTGAGCTATGTCCGCTGTCCCTTGCGGTTTCAGCCGGTCACTCGATCAAAAAATCGTCTCGGTCAGCAATGGGTCGCTATGTAAAGCTTTACATAGAGGGTCGGGTCTTGCCGATAATGGTCGCCTCGGCTGACGGTCGGCTGTCGAGCCACCTGCAGACCCTTGTGCCGCGAACGGGAGGGGCGGTCGTCGGCGCCTTCAGGGCGCAGAGCGCTGGATGGCAGTCGGTAGCGACATGGCTAACGATGAGGCCGTGCGCCGGTCGGGCAAATAGAAGATGGCCACCTGATCAACGCGAACGTTGCCTTCTTCGCACTACATTGTGTTCAAAAAAGTGCGCGTATCCCCGATCATCGAGCTTGCCGGCCGACAAATCGATGATGGCTCGAGCGGAGTGCTCTTCGGTCGCCTTGAAGCGGTATCCGTTGATCTCGAGAAAAAGGACGCCGACGACAAAGCCGACGCGCTTGCTGCCGTCAACGAAGGGATGATTCTTGACGATTCCCGCCGTGTAGGCCGCGGCCATCGTAATCAAGTCAGGCTTTTCAGCGTAGGCGAATAGCTGCCTGGGCCGTGCCAGGGCAGACGCCAAGAGTCCCGCATCGCGAAGCCCACCAGCGCCGCCATGGAGGATAAGCAATTTCTCATGAAGCGCCCTGGCATCGCGTGCGTCGACCCAGTTTGGCTCCTTCACTTCGCGAGCACGTGCAACGTGTTGCGATAACGATGAAAAATATCGTCGGCCTTGGCCATCTTCTTCTCGAACGCCGGATCGTACGGCGTCAGTTGGTAAGTACCATCCGGACCTTCGACAAGGAAGAGCTGTTCACCGTCCCGCGTATTCAGACGGTTGATGACTTCCTTCGGCAGAACGACGCCGAGCGAGTTTCCGAACTTGCGAACCTTGACTTCAATCATGAGTGCTCCCGAAAGTTATTACTATTGTAATAACATCAATGATGGAAATCAACCGTCGGTTTGGGCATCCCGGATGTTCGCGTCGGGAAGCGAGGATGCCTGAGATGGCTCCAGGCTGCGAAGACTCGACGTTCTCCTTACGTCCGGTCTACGCAAAGAAATCGCGATCGCTCTGCGCCAACCGGCAAGTCGGGTCGATGCCGATCGTTTGCGTCGATGTTCAATGATCGCTGCGCGCTCGGTACCGGACCGAAGGTCGCAAACACCATCGGCGCGCTGCCCTGATCGGCGTGGGACAAAAATGGGACAGCGCGCTCATGATTTGCACTGATGTTCAGATATCAAGCAAGCGCTTAAGTGATTGAAAGCTGAGACGATTAGCCAATAAGCGCTTGAACGCAAACGCATCGCGTCTGCGTTCACACGGCAGGGGTCACAGGTTCGAACCCTGTACCACCCACCACAAAGTCAAGCACTTAGAGGGAGCCCGTCAGGGCAGTACGAAGAAAGTACGATACTTTCTTCCCCCGTTGTCTAAGAATGGCTTCGAGCCGACTCACTTCGCTCATGGCTCGAGCCCCACACGCTGGGCGTTCGCTCTCGCCGGATTGGAACGGCCGCGTCGCGCCTTCCCGAGAGGCTGTTCAGGGTCGACGGCGCCGAAGTCGCACTGCTTGGATTGCAACGGTCATCGGCGTTCCGAATGATTGGTGTGCGCTGCGTTGCAGACGGTGAAGACATGATTGGTGCAGGACTGTGGCTGGCGGCACGCGTCCATGAAAAGACATTCACATGCTAGTAAGGCGACATACTGAATGACCGGTCACGAAGTACAGCCGACCTAGCTCGACGTCGTAAGCGCATTGACAAAGTCTCTCAGGCAGTCATTGACTTTTCTGTTCGGCTGCAAGCCGATTCGGGCGGACGCGCGCCGACGCGGAAGGTCAGCGAGCAACAACGGCTCCGTTGCAGCCCCTCGGTGAATCTGGCACAATGCGTTGCAAATGCAACGCAAGGGAACTTGTATGAAGACCGCCACGTTCCCCTCCCTGCGCGTCGATCCGGATCTTCGACAAGCGGCGGAAGAGGTTTTGCAGGACGGCGAGAGCCTTTCGAGTTTTGTCGAGCAGTCAATTCGAGAGAGTGTCGAGCGCAGACAAGCACAGCGCGAGTTCATCGCGCGAGGCTTGCGTTCCCGCGACGGCGCCCGCCGCGCGGGCGCGTATGTCATGTCAGATACCGTGATCGGGCGCCTCGAGAAGATGCTGGCTCGCGCGAAGGCTTCCGCGAAGGCCGGCAGGTGAGCTACCGGATTCGGTTCACCAAAGATGCCGGGGCCGACCTGGTGCGCCTCTACGAGTTCATTTTGAGGAGGGATGATACGGACTGGACCGTGGCGAAGAGGGCGCTCGAAGCGATCAGGAATGCCATCCGCAGCTTGGAACTTTCACCGTTCAGCTACCGGAAAGCGACCTCAGGCAATCCATTCCTGCGCGAGCTGTTGACTCCATTCGGAGCGACCGGGTATGTCGCGATGTTCGAGATCGACAACGACAAAACGGCCACCATTCTTGCGGTGCGCCACCAACGAGAAGACGACTACCACTGAACGACCGCAAACCAGAAGGCCTGCGACGGTCAATTTCCGGCCAGCTCCGGCCATTCATGTGTCGAGAAGCTGACCTCGTGAATGACGGGTCTGAAGGTGGAGCGAACATTGCTCGACGTCTTAAGCGCAGTGAAGAAATCTCCAAACCGGACCGTCGAAGATTTGTGACGCCGGCCGGCATGAAAAGCTGCCGGAGGGACCTCTGGTCAAGGGATCGAAGTTGCGCAGCCGACCCTGAAGAGATGGTCGCCAACGTCGCGGCGAGCATTCCCTATGCAGCGGGAGCGGCCGGTCTGGGCAGGCTTCGAACTCACACTCCCAGCCAGATCGAGTCGTCCAGGTTGCCGCCGCACGTCTTCACGATGCTGACGTCCAAAGGCATTGACATGTACGTGTCAGAAGTGAGCCGATCGTGAACGAAACCCCCAGCCAAGGCAAATAGGCTTCCAACGCTCAGATCCACAACTTGAGCTTGGGCCAGAACTGTTGCGGGCTTCCAAATTTGGGGCCGCGAACGATCCAAATGGGAGGGTCGTTCTCGAAAGGTCTCGCGTATTGCTGGTTGGTTTGTCCTGCGCGAACAACTTCACGGAAGCCCTTCCCGAGCGTTTCACTGTCGCCACCGACGACGATCAGACATTCACCGCTGTATCCACGCGGCCCCCGGAGCCAGTAGTTCTGGTGACCCGACAGCGCCGGCGGTAGCCCGTACTGCCGGCCGAAATAGTCGATGGCAGCGGCCTCGCCGCAGTTTGCCGCAAAGATCCCGCAACCGGAACGCTGCTCTTGCGGAATCGAGTTGTACGTCTTTGCGACCGCCGCGGCCATCTCTGGCCAGCCAATCATGTCGGCATATTGCTGGGGCAAGCGGCCGAGCTGCATCGTTTCGGTCTTCGCTGGTGCAGCGTGCAGGGCCTGCTCGTATGCAATGAAGTCTTCCACAGACATCATTGGCATTGCGAACGGCCAAAGAACCATGCAACCGAGCAGCACCAGTGCGACGGTGGTCGCCGGCAGCGCCGCGCGCAGTCGACGGCTCGGGCGGTGCGCTACCCAGGATTCGACCACAACCGCCACCGCACAAGAGAGCGTGCAATAAGCGGGCGCCAGGTAATAGCCCTTTCCTTTCAGGGCGACGAAGGTCACATAGGCAACCAGCCATATCAAGCCCAGCGCGCGAAAGCGCCCCCCATTCTTGGCGAAGAGGCACCACAGCCGTCAAATTCGCTCCGAAGCCGACGTCGGACACATATCGGCAATCGAAATCGTGACTCGTCGTTCGAGGCGGTTGCCGGGATATATCCAAATCAGTATAGAGTCGACATGAAGCCCGTAATGTTCGTCGGCGACTCGCTGAAGCGTTTGCGCGAATTCCCCGAGGATGTCAGACACGATGCGGGATATCAGCTCGACGAGGTTCAGCGCGGGCAGCAGCCCGACGACTTCAAGCCAATGCCTTCCATAGGCAAGGGCGTGGAAGAGATCAGGGTCTGGGACGATTCGGGAACCTACCGTGTGATCTATACGGCGCGCTTGCCCGACGCCGTTTGTGTGCCGCACGCCTTCCACAAGAAGTCGCAGGCCACATCGAAGCGTGATGTCGAGATCGCCAAGGAACGGCTGGCCAAAGTGCTGAAAGTACAGATATGAGAAAGAAAGCCGAGCGTTACGCCAGCGTGTGGGATGCGATCGCCGACGCGCCTGAACAGGCTGCGAACCTGCGTGCGCGAGCCGAACTTATGCAGAAGATCGCGGCCATCGTTGCGGCAAGCGGCTGGACTCAGGCCGAGGCTGCGCGCCGCTGTGGTGTAACGCAGCCGCGCATGAACGACTTGCTGCGCGGCCGGGTCTCGCGCTTTTCTCTCGATGCGCTCGTCAACATCGTCACCGCCATCGGGCGCAAGGTCAATTTCGAACTTGAGGCCGCATGAGCCCATGGCGATTGACCCGGATTGTTGAGCTGGCTGATCATTGACCGCCGGCTTTCGGTCGAGCTTGTGTGAAGACTCGCAAACTTCGAGTGTCAGATAGACGTCGACCTCTCAGATCGGTCTGTATTCGACGATCGCCACCTCGGCAGGGCTAAAGGGACCGCCCGAAAATGCGCTCGCGAAGAGTTTTTACACTGTCTCGACCTGCCCGCTGTGCAATGAGCGCGTGATCGCCTGCCCGATGCGCGTCGCCGCGGTGGCATCGGCCAGCGTCGCGGGTGTCGCGGACCCCGTGCACGCAGCCACGAACGCATCGAGTTCGCGCCGGAACGCTTCGCCGAAACGCTCGAAGAAATCGACCAGCACGCGGTGGTGCACGCCCTGCGCATCACGCATTTGCACGCGGTCGCGGTGCGCGCCGATGCCCACTGAGATCACACCGGCAGTGCCGATGATCTCGGTGGTGGTCTCATGGCCATGGGCCATCGTGCGACTGGCGTAGAAGAGGGCGCGCACACCGCCTTCGAATTCGACGATCGCCAAACCATTGTCGACGTCGCCGAACTCGGCCAACGCCGGATGCAGCGCGATCGTGCCGGTGGCGAACGCCCGCGTCGCCTTCGGATTGCCGAGCATCCAGCGCGCGAGGTCGATGTCGTGCACGCTGCAGTCCATGAAGATGCCACCCGAGGTCGGCGCGAAGCGCACGAAAAATCCTTCGGCGTCATATTTGTCACAGGTCTGCGAGCGCACGAGGAAGGGGCGACCGATCGCTCCGGCTTCGATATCGGCCCGCGCCTGGGCGTAATTCGGATCGAAGCGGCGCATGAAGCCGACCATCGCAACGCGCTCCGGATGCCGGCGCGCCACGGCCTCGACCTGCTCGCACGAGGCGACATCCAGCGACAGCGGCTTTTCTACGAAGACGTGCTTGCCCGCCTCGAGCGCGGTCACGGTCTGCTCTGCGTGCAGCGAGGTGGGCGTGACCAGCACCACCGCGTCGAGCTCAGGATCGTGAACGAACGCAGAAAAGTCCTCGTGCAGTGTCGCGACGCCCAGTGTGTCGCGCGCCCAGGCCAATTCGGCGGCGACCGGACTGCACGCGCTGACGAGCTGGGCTCCTGCCGTCCGCAGCGCCAGCTGCTCGGCATGGCGCTTGCCCAGCCGGCCCAGGCCGGCGATGCCGATTCGCAAAGGGCGATTCAAAGCCGGACCACCTGGCTGCTGGCAAATGATTGCGCGGCCGCGTCCGCGAGCTTCTGCGCGGCGACCCCGTCATCGACGCCGGTGCGGAACGGCTTGCCGTTCTGCAGGTGCTCGAAGAAATGCGCCAGCTCGAGGCGATAAGCCTCGCGGTAACGCTGCAGAAAGAAGTGCTCCGGCTTGTCGGCGCGCACGCCGGAAGCATCCGCCTGCACGACCTCGCTCGGCCGATGGTTGCCGCATTGGAGCATGCCGGTCGAGCCAAGCACCTCGAAGCGCTGGTCGTACCCGTAGGCGGCGCGCCTGCTGGCGTTGATCTGCGCGAGACGCCCGCGCCTGGTGCGGATCGACACGACGCTGCTGTCGATGTCGGGCACATTGGCGATCTGCGGATCGACCAGCACCGAGCCGGTGGCATAGAGTGTTTCGGGCTCGTCGCCGTCACCGCACAGGATCCAGCGCACGATGTCGAAGTCGTGAATCAGCATGTCGCGGAAGATGCCGCCCGACCCCTTGAGGTAGTGCGCTGGCGGCGCGCCGGGATCACGGCTCGTCACGACAAGCATCTCAGGCGCGCCGATGTCGCCGCGCGCCAGGCGCTCCTTCGCTTCGTTGAATGTCGGATCGAAGCGGCGTTGAAAGCCGATCATGCAGGCCACACCCGCGGCTTTGACGGCGGCGGCGCAAGCGACGGCGCGCGGCACCGAAAGGTCAATCGGCTTTTCACAGAAGATATGTTTGCGCGCAGCGGCCGCGCGGCCGATGAGATCGCTGTGGGTGTCGGTCGGCGAGGCGATGATCACGACCTCTGTCGACGAGTCCGCCAGCACGGCCTCGAGCGTGCTGGTGCTGGCGCCGAGCTGTCCCGCCAGCTGCGTGGCCGCTTCGGTCACCGGGTCGCAGATGAACTTCAGGTGCACGCCCGGCAAGGCGGCGACGTTGGCGGCGTGGATGCGGCCGATGCGGCCGGCGCCGAAGACGGCGACGTTTTTCATGTGCACTCCGATCGATCAGGCATGGTGACACTCAGGTCTTGTAGGACAACTCGAGGCGGTACGCAAGCGCGATGAACAGGCCTTGCGCCAGGCCCATTGTGCTCGTCAGCGCGCGAAAGCCGAAAGTGGCGTGCTCCTGCACCTTGAGGATGACATGCGCCAGGCGCGCGAGATCACCCATGCGGCTGTCGGTGATTGCCAGCAGCGTGGCGCCACGGCGCACCGCCGTGCGCGCTATGGCGAGAGTCTCCGGCGCGTAGGGCGCAAAGGAGATCGCGATCAGCACGTCGCCCCGGCGCACCGAACGGATCGCGCCCTCCTGCATGCTTCCCAGTGCCGTGACAAGGCCGATGCGCTTGTCGGTGTGCTGCAGGGCATAGTCGAGGTACACGGCGACCGGGAAGGACCGGCGTGTACCGGCGATCCAGACCGTATCTGTTTTGGCCAGCAGATCGACCGCCCTCTTCAAGGTCGGTGCCTGCAGGCTGCTCTGCAACTCCTGCATGCCGGCGATGCTGCCGCCGAGGAACTCGCGCACGATGTCGGCACTTGAAAGGCTGCCGGCGCCCGACGCGATCGCGTCGCGAATGCGCGCCTGGTAGTTACGACCGGGCGCGATCTGGCGCGCGAGTCCTGCGCGGAAGATGCGCTGCATCTCCGCGAAGCCGGAGAACCCGAAGTGCTTCGCGAAACGCACCACGGCCGAAGGATGCACTCCGCACTGGGCGGCCACGTCCTGAATGCCGTCCAGACCCAGCTGGTCACGATGCCGCTCGACATGCCGACCGATCGCCTTGAGCTGCTTGCTCAGATCGTCGAATTCGTCCGAAATGCGCTTGAGCAGTTGCTCGACCGTCGCGGGCTTGCTCGGAGTGGGCATGTGGAGCGCGTGCGCGGCCTGGTCAATTTGGAAACGCTTTTCTAACACGAAACCATGAACGAAGTACTATTCTCGTCGCAACCATTTGCAGGAACACCGCGGGTCGATGAAAACCTTGCCCTTTCCGAGCGGTCGCCGCTTTGACCTTGTTTGCCTCGGTCGGCTCGCCGTCGATCTTTATTCGGAGCAGATCGGTTGCCCGCTGGAAGACGTCTCCAGTTTTGCCAAGTACCTCGGCGGCAGCTCGGCCAACATCGCATTTGGCGCCGCTCGCCTCGGGTTGCGCAGCGCGATGATTTCGCGCGTGGGCGACGAGCAGATGGGTCGCTTCCTGGTGCAGACGCTGCAGCGCGAGGGTTGCGACACGTCGATGGTGCAGGTGGATCCGCAGCGCCTGACCGCCCTCGTTCTCCTCGGATTGAAGGACCGCAATACGTTCCCGTTGCTTTTCTACCGCGAAAACTGCGCCGACATGGCGCTCGACGCGGCCGGCATTCGCGAGGACTTCATCGCTCAATGCCGCGCGTTGCTCGTGACGGGCACGCATCTTTCGCAACCGGCGGTACGTGCCGCGTCGCAGGCAGCACTCGGGTACGCGGCGAGGCACGCCGTGGTGCGCGTGCTCGACATCGACTACCGGCCGGTCCTCTGGGGATTGACCAAGCGCGGCGAGGGCGCGAACCGCTACGTCGCCGACGCGCTCGTCACCGCCAGTCTGCAGGAGATGCTGCCACGCTTCGACCTGCTGATCGGCACCGAAGAGGAATTCCTGATCGCTGGCGGAGTACCCGGCGACCTGGTGTCCTCGCTGCGCAAGGTACGCGAAGTCACCGCGGCGACGCTCGTCGTCAAGCGCGGCGCGCTGGGGTGCACTTTGATGCCTGGCCCGGTGCCCGCGCGCCTCGATGATGCGTTGACGGTGCGAGGCGAGCGCGTCGAGGTCCTCAACGTGCTGGGCGCCGGCGATGCCTTTGCCGCCGGGCTGATGACCGGGCTTCTCACGGGCAAGGACTATGCTGAATCCGCGCGGTTGGCCAACGCCTGCGGCGCGATTGTGGTGTCGCGTCATGCTTGCGCACCGGCGATGCCCACGCCCGCCGAACTGGATCATTGGTTCGGCGGCGCGCGCAATCCGCGCGTCGATGCCGACCTGCAACTTGCTCACCTGCATCGCGCGACCAAACAGCGCCCGGTCTGGGATGAATTGAACGTGATGGCGTTCGACCACCGCAGCCAGCTCTTCGAACTGGCGCGCGAAGCCGGCGCGAGCGAATCACGCATCCCGGTGCTCAAGACGCTGCTGGTGCAGGCGACGGAAGAGGTCGAGCGCAGCAAGGCGTTGCGGGGCAAGGTCGGTGTCCTCGTCGACGCCACCTACGGCGAAGCCGCGCTGCATCTCGCCACCGGCCGAGGATGGTGGGTGGGCCGGCCGGTGGAACTGCCGGGCTCACGCCCACTGCGCTTCGTTGGCGGGTCTTCGCTCGCTTCGCAGCTCATTCACTGGCCGCGCGAGCAGGTGGTCAAGTGTCTGGTCCACTATCATCCGGACGACGCGGTCGATCTGCGCCTGGACCAAGAGGCGCGCCTGCGCGAGCTCTGGGAGGCGACGCGCGAGAGTGGACACGAGCTGCTGTTCGAGCTGCTGGTGCCGCGCGCAGTGCCCGCTGCCGGCACGGCCGATGAAGCGGTACTGCGTTCGATCAAGCGGTTCTACAACCTTGGCTTCAAGCCGGAGTGGTGGAAGCTCGCGCCGATGGCGCCCGAGGGCTGGACCGCGCTCACGCAACTCGTGGCGGAACGTGATCCGCTGTGTCGTGGAGCGGTGATCCTCGGCCTGAACCAGCCGCTCGAAGTGCTTGCGCAAGGCTTCGCGCACGCGCGCAGTCCAATCGTCAAGGGTTTCATGGTGGGTCGGACGCTTTGGACGGGCCCCAGCATGCGCTGGTTGAAGGGCCAGATCGACGACGCAACGCTGGTCGAGGAGACCGCGGGCAATTTCGCGACGCTCGTCGAGGTGTGGCGCTCGAGCCGCAAGAGCATCAGGGCGGCAGCATGAGGCATCGGGCCAGCATCCAGGACGCCGCGCCGGAACAACGCCAGACACAGCGCTGGGTGCGCAAGGAGCACGTATGAGCACGCGACGGGTCACCACCACGCAAGCGCTGGTCCGTCACCTCGCCGCCCTCCGCGTCGAGCTCGATGACGGCAGCGTGGCGCCGTATTGCGGTGGCGTCTGGGCCATTTTCGGTCACGGCAATGTCGCAGGCCTTGGCGAAGCGCTGTGGGAAGGTCGCGACGTCCTGCCGACCTATCGCGGTCACAACGAACAGGCGATGGCGCATGCCGCCATCGCCTACGCCAAGGCGCAGTTTCGCCGCCGCATCATGGCGGTGACCACGTCCATCGGTCCGGGCGCAACCAACCTCGTGAGCGCCGCCGCACTTGCCCATGTCAACCGCCTGCCCGTGCTGCTGCTGCCGGGCGATGTCTTTGCCTCGCGTGCGCCGGATCCGGTGCTGCAGCAGGTGGAAGACTTCCATCAGGGCGACTTTTCCGCCAACGACGTATTCCGGCCGGTAACGCGCTACTTCGATCGCTTGCTGCGGCCAGAACAGATCCTCTCCGCGCTTCCGCGCGCGGTACAGGTGATGGCCGATCCCGCGTTGTGCGGACCCGTATGCCTGGCGTTGCCACAGGACGTGCAGACCGAGGCCTTCGACTGCCCCGAGGCTTTCTTTGAGCCTGACGTGATCCGCATCCGCCGTCCGGAGCCAGATGCCGGCGAAATCGAGCGCGCGGTCGCCGCGCTGCGCGCCGCGCGGCGACCGCTGCTGATCGCGGGCGGCGGCGTGCTTTACAGCGGCGCCTCGGCGGCGCTCGCGGCGTTTGCGGAACGCTGCGGCATCCCCGTGGCCGAATCGCAAGCGGGCAAGAGCAGCCTGGCATGGAATCATCCACTCAATGTCGGATCAATCGGCGTCACCGGCTCACCGGCCGCCAATGACTTGGCCCGCGCTGCGGATCTGATCGTCGCGGTCGGCACGCGGCTGCAGGACTTCACGACCGGATCACACAGCCTGTTCACTGAGGCAAAGTTGCTCAGCCTGAACGTGCAGGCCATCGACGCGCACAAGTGGAGTGGTCAGTCGCTGGTGTGCGACGCGCGCGTCGGGCTGCAACGCCTCGCCGCCGCAGCGGGACCCGTGGCGGAGCCGGCCTGGACCGAACGCGCCAAGCACGCTGCCGCGGCGTGGAACACGCGCGTCACCGAACTCACCACGTCTGTGCCCGCGGGCGTATTGCCGTACGAGGCCGATGTCATCGGCGCAGTGCGTGACTCGACGCAGGACTCGCCCGGCCGCGACATCGCGGTCTGCGCCTCGGGCACGCTGCCCGCCGAGATGCACAAGCTGTGGCGTGCCGCGCATCCGGGCGGCTACCACATGGAGTACGGCTACTCATGCATGGGCTACGAAATCGCCGGCGGTCTCGGGGTGAAGCTGGCCCGGCCCGACGCCGAGGTCATCGTGTTGGTCGGCGACGGTTCGTACCTGATGATGAATTCGGAGATCGCCACCTCGGTGACGCTCGGCCGCAAGCTCGTTATCGTCGTCCTCGACAACCGCGGCTACGGTTGCATCCAGCGGCTGCAGGTCGCCTCGGGCGGCGTACGTTTCAACAACCTGCTCGCCGATTGTGTGCGCGACGGCGGCGAGGACGTGCGTGTCGATTTCGCGGCGCACGCGCGCAGCCTCGGCGCCGAGTCGGTTCACGTCGGCTCGGTCGCAGAGCTCAAGGGCGCGATGCGGCAGGCGCGCCGTGCGCAGCGCACGCAGGTGATCGTGATCGACACGACGCACACGCGCACGACGGACGATGGCGGTTGGTGGTGGGAAGTGGCGATTCCGGAGGTCTCGCAGCGGCGCGAGGTCGAGGACGCCCACAAGCAGTACCGTGCTGGCAAGCAACAGCAAAGACTCTGATTGGCGGAACGCGAAATGAACTGGAACGTGCGCATCGGCATCAACCCGATCTCATGGAGCAACGACGACCTGCCGGCGTTGGGTGGGGAGACGCCGCTCGAGACCGCGCTGGCGGAGGGCGCGCAGATCGGCTATCAGGGATTCGAACTCGGCAACAAGTTTCCGCAGGAACCGCAGGCGCTGCGGGCCAAACTGGCGGAATTCGGCGTCGCCTGTGTCAGCGGCTGGTATTCGGGGCGGCTCGCGCAGGGCCGGCTGGAGGACGAGATCGACGCGTGCGTCGCGCACATGACCAAGCTGCGCGCAAACGACTGCCGGGTCGTCGTGTATGGCGAGGTGGCAGGTTCGATCCAGGGAAGCATCGACACGCCGCTCGGCAGGCGACCACGTTTCGCCGGCGACGATCAATGGCGCGCCTACGCGGCGCGTTTGAACGCGTTCGGCGCACACCTGAAGGCGGACTACGGCCTGACGCTCGCCTACCATCATCACATGGGCGCTTACGTCGAAGCGCCCGCGGACATCGATCGCTTGATGGCGGAAACCGATCCCGCGCGGGTCGCGCTGCTCTTCGACACCGGCCACGCCTACTACGGCGGCGCGACCGATCCAGTGGCGCTGCTGAAGAAGCACGTGCACCGGGTTGCGCACGTGCATTGCAAGGACGTGCGGCCCCAGGTGATTGCCAAGGCGCGCAACGACGGCTGGAGCTTCCTGACCGGCGTGATCAACGGGACCTTCACGGTGCCGGGTGACGGCACGATCGATTTCGAGGCGGTGCTCGCAACGCTGCATGCAGCGGACTACCAAGGCTGGCTGGTCGTGGAGGCCGAGCAAGATCCCGCCGTTGCGCCGAGCTACGCGTACGCGAAGAAGGGGTTCGAAACCCTGCGCCGCATCGTCGATCGAATCGATGCGCGTGCGGCGGCGAAGGTCTGATGGTGAGTCCGCTGTTGACCAAGGCGCACCGTGAAGGGCGCGTGATCGTCGAAGTGACGCCGCAACGCGCAGGCTGGCGTTACGTGGGCTTCCGTGCCGTGCGCCTGTCGGACGGCGAAGTCGAGGCGTTCGCGACCGGCGACCGCGAGATCTGCCTCGTCGTGCTCACGGGCAAGGTCGATGCGACGATCGACGGCGTCGGCCACGAGGGACTGGGGACGCGCGCAAGCGTGTTCGAGCCGCTGTCGCCTGCGGCGGTCTATGTTCCACCCGGCTGCGACCTCGCTCTGCGCGCGCGCGGCGCAGCCGAGGTTGCGCTGTGCGCGGCACCTGCGCGCAGGGAGGGGCGCAGCGTCCGCGTCATCGATCCTGCGTCGATGCGTCGAAGCGTTCGCGGCCAGGGCAGCAACACGCGCTACATCTGCGACATCCTGCCGCACGACGACAAGACGGCAGAGCACCTGCTGGTGGTGGAAGTGCTGACGCCGGCGGGGCACTCCTCGAGCTACCCGCCGCATAAGCACGACACCGAGGCGCCGCCGTTCGAAACGCAACTCGAAGAGACGTACTACCACCGCATTGATCCGCCGCAGGGCTTCGCCTTCCAGCGCATCTATACCGACGATCGCAGCCTCGACGAGGCGTGTGCCGTCGAGAACCATGACGTCGTCCTCGTTCCGCGCGGTTATCACCCGGTCGTGGCCCCGCACGGCTACGACCTCTACTACCTGAACGTCATGGCCGGACCAAACCGAAACTGGGTTTTCCGCAACGACCCGGCGCACGAGTGGATGCTGAAATCCTGAGAGTGCGTTGCCATCGCCCATGACGCGGTCCGTACCAGCATGAATACAGGGCCGGTCGTCGGCGTCGGCAGCGTCAACAGGGACCGGGTGGTCCGTTGCGAGCGTCTGCCGCGGCCGGGCGGGACCGTCAGCGGGCGCGGTTTTCTGTCGATCCCCGGCGGCAAGGGTGCGAACCACGCAGCCGGCGCTGATCCATTCGCCAAGCAGGCAGCAGGGGCGCTACGCGGGCAGGACACCGGTCTCAGTCATCTCGGGCGTGTGCAAGGATCTGCCACCGGAGTGGCTCTCAGAATGGTCTCTCACGCCGGTGAAAACAGCATTGCCCTTGCGCCCGGAGCGAGCCACTTTCTGTCAGTGCGTGACATCGAGGCGGTGTCCGAGCGCATTGCCACCGCAGCGTGCTCGTCTGCCCGCTCAATACGCCGCGCGCGGTTGTGCGCGCCGGCGAATTCACGCCCTACGCCAATGTCGTTCCCGTTGCCGGTGTCGTGTTCCAGCCGCGCAGGCGCAATGCACGTTCGTGCGCTTGTCGTTTGATCCTTCCAATGCTAGTTTGTCCCGCTCAAGAAAATGCGCCGTGATTGCGACCGCAGTCCACAGGCGCAGTGCAGGAGGAGGAGACACTGCAGTGGCCAAGCCACTCATCCTGGTTGATCCGTTGCCGCGCAAGCTCGATCTCATTTGCGACGGCACGACGCGCGCGCGCCTCGAAGCGCTGGGCGAGCTGGTGCTTTCGGAAGACCGGCCGATGCCGGATGACGAGGTCGAGCGATTGCTGCCCGACACCACGATCCTGATCGGCCAGACCGCGATGCCGCGCGCGCGACTCGAGCGCGCGGCCGGCCTCAAGGCAATCTTCAACGTCGAGACGAACTTCCTGCCGAACATCGACTACCGCGCTTGCCAGGAACGCGGCATCTGGGTGCTGAGCCCCACGGCGGCTTTCGCAACGGGGGTTGCGGAGTCGGCCCTGGCGATGGCAATCGATCTGGCGCGCGGCATTACTGCCGGTGACCGGGCGTTTCGCGCCGGCAAGGAGAAGTACGGGCACGCGAGCAACGAAGAGAGCTTTCAGTTCACCGGCGCACCGGTCGGCCTGATCGGCTTTGGCGATCTCGGCCGCACGCTGCGTGCGCTGCTGGTCCCGTTTCGCAACCCGGTCGCGGTCTATGACCCGTGGCTGCCGGACGAACTGATCCGCGCGCACGATTGCCGTCCGGCAGCGCTGGACGAGGTCTTGTCGACATCGAAGGTGGTGTTCGTGTTCGCGTCGGTCACCACCGCCAACCAGGGATTTCTTCGCCGCCGCGAATTTGAATTATTGCCGCCGGGCTCGGTCTTCCTGCTGATGAGCCGAGCGGCCGTCGTGGACTTTCCAGAGCTCGTGCGGCAAGCGAACTCCGGCCGGATCAAGGTTGCGACGGATGTCTTCCCTCAGGAGCCGGTGCCAAGCGACGACGCGCTGCGCAAGCAACTCGGCGAAAACCTGCTGCTCTCGGCGCATCGCACCGGCGGCATGCGCGAGGCGCTGCACCAGATTGGCCGCATGACAGTAGCCGACGCGGAGTTGGTCCTGCGCGGGCTACCCCCGCAGCTGTGCCGGCGCGCGGATCCTGCGCTCGCCGGCCAACTGCGCAGCATGCCGGTCGGCGCGCCGAGGGTCTAGGGCGCCGGTCCTGCGCGGGTGATGAGAACAAGATCGTAGGAAAGCGCATGCACGAAGAACCTGCCGCAGATCTCATGCCGCCGCTGCTCGAAGCGCGCGGGATATCAAAGTATTTCGGCGCCATCACCGCGCTCGATCGTGTCGCGTTTCACCTCGATCGTGGCGAAGTTCTTGGCGTCGTCGGGGACAACGGCGCCGGCAAATCGACCCTGATGAAGATCCTCTCAGGGCTGTTCCTGCCGAGCGCGGGCGAAATCGTGTTCCAAGGCAGCCCGGTGCGATTCACGAGCCCGCGCGACGCCCATCGGATCGGCATCGAGATGGTCTATCAGGACCTCGCACTCGCCGGAAACATGACGATCTTCGAAAACATCTACCTGGGCCGCGAACCCGGCCGCCGCTTGCTGGGAATGAACATCGTCGATCAAGGGCGGAGCCGGCAAATGGCGGCCGAGCATCTCGCCCGGTTGCACATCGAAGTCAAGTCGGTCGACCAGAACGTCGAGGATCTTTCCGGCGGGCAGCGCCAAGCGGTGGCGATCGCACGGGCCACCGCGTTCGATGCGCGGGTCGTGATCATGGACGAGCCGACTGCCGCGCTGGCGATCAAGGAGGTTGGCAAGGTGCTCGATCTGATCAAGAGCCTCAAGGAGCACGGCGTCAGCGTCATCCTGATCAGTCATCGACTCGACGACGTGTTCTACGTCTGTGACCGCGTGATGGCGTTGTTCCGTGGTGCCAATTTCGCGGAGGCCGCACTGCGCGACACGAGCCGCAACGAGGTCATCGGCTGGATCATGGGGACCAAGGGTCACACCGCGGCGCTCGCGCACGACCGGGTCCAGTGACATGGCCGCGCGGGACGTTCTCGGCAGTCGTTTCAGTCTGGCCAAGGCGGCAGAGCGCTACGGCATCGTGGTCGTGGTCATCGTGATGATGATCTTCCTGGCGATCGCGCAGCCGGAGTATTTCCTGTCGATACAGAACCTGACCAACGTGCTGAAGCAGATTGCGATGAATTCACTGCTCGCGATCGGCATGTTCCTGGTCATTCTGACTGCGGGCATCGATCTTTCGGTCGGTTCGGTCCTGGCCCTGGCGATGATGGCGGTGGCGATGGCGGACAAAGCCGGTTGGCCGTGGCCGCTTGTGCTGCTGATCGGACCGCTGGTTGGAATCATGATCGGCGCGCTCAATGGCCTCGGCCTGACGCTGCTGCGCCTGCCGCACCCGTTCATCATGACGCTCGGCACGCTCAACGCAGTGCGCGGGCTGACCAACCTGATCTCGGACGGAAGGCCCATCTCCGGCCTGTCCGCACCAGTGCGTTTTCTCGGCTCGGAACAGATTCCGCTGCCGGCGCTCGGGCCGTTTGGCGCCATTCCGGTGAGCGCGTTCGTGCTGCTCGTCTGCTACGGCGGCGTGGCCTTGTTTCTCAGAAAGGTCTCGGTCGGGCGCCACATCTATGCGGTCGGCGGAAATCCGCAGGCGGCGCGCGTGAGCGGCATCAGCGTTGATGGGGTCCTGATCCTCGTCTATGTGCTGTCGGGCTTCTTCGCCGGGCTGTCCGCGCTGTTGCTCGCGGGCCGCACCGATTCGGGCTTTCCCAATGCCGGCATCGGCGCAGAGCTGGACGCGATCGCTGCGGTGATCATCGGCGGCGCCAGTTTCTTCGGCGGGCGCGGCACTGTGCTGGGCGTATTCTCGGGCGTGCTGATCATGGGGCTTCTGCGCAACGGCCTGAATCTGATGAACGTCAGTGTTTTCTGGCAGCAGCTGCTGATTGGAATCATCATCATTCTCGCCGTGTACGTCGACGTCTTGCGACGTCGCGCCGCGGTGAGGACCGAGGAGCTGACGCAATCGCGTGCGGCGCACTGGCTCCTGCGTCGGAGGCGATATCCTGGCAATCGGAGCACGACAACTTGATGGGAGAACGCAATGAGAAAGATGCTGTTGCTGGTTGCAGGTGTGCTGGGCGCGGCAACGTTCGGTGCGCATGCGGCCGACACCGTGGTCGTCGCGATGAAGGGGCCGGGCTCCGGCAATCCATTCTGGGCCGCGGTGCAGGCGGGTGCCGAAGCAAAAGGCAAGGAGCTTGGCGTCAATGTGGTCGTTGTTGCTCCCCCTCAGGAAAGCGACGTGCAGGGCCAGATCGCGCTGATCGAGGATCAACTTGCCAAGAAGGTCACTGCAATCGCCATCGCGCCGACCGACCCGAACGCTCTCGCACCCGTGCTTGAGCAGGCGAAGAAGCAGGGTGTTGGCGTCGTCTTCATCGACACCAAGGGCGCCAACGCAGGCGTCACGTTCATCGGCACCAACAACGAGGTGGGCGCTGGTCTCGCAGCGGACTTCATCTGCAAGAACGTGCCCAAGGGCAGTGAGGTCGCCATCCTCCAAGGGATCATCACGCAATCGACCGGGCAGGCACGTGCTCAAGGCTCCAAGAAGGGTCTGACCGCCTGCGGGATGAAAGTTGTGGCCGAGCAGCCCGCTGACTGGGACACGGGCAAGGCGCAGTCGGTAATGGAGAACATCATTACCGGGCATCCGAACCTCAAGGCGGTGTTCGCCTCGAACGACAACATGGCCCTGGGTGCGGTCCAGGCGCTGAAGTCCGCCAACATGCTGTCCAAGGTTGTGGTTGTCGGCTTCGACGCGAACCCCAATGCGGCGGCCAGTGTCCTTGCCGGCGAGATGAGGGCGACGGTTGCGCAAAATCCCAAGAACATGGGTGCCCTTGGCGTCGAGAACGCGTTGAACGTCAAGCATGGCAAGAAGATCGCGCCGGTGATCGATACCGGCACTGTGCTTGTGACCAAGAGCAACGCTGCTAACTACAAGTAGACAACCGAAGTCCGTGGAACGATCCGGGGCCGCTGGGTCCCGGATCTTCGCTTGTCATAACTCGATTGTGTCAGTGCCATTCAGCAGGCGGCGGTACTCTGCTTCGTGCTGACTTTCACGCCGGTCGGCGCCGTCAAGCTGCGCGACGGGCGGTACCTCAAGCATCTTGCGCCGCGCGGCGTGGTTGCGATACCGGCCTGAAATGCAAAGCGAAACCATCGATCTGATCGCCGCCACACCAGGCACGCGCCAATCGCTGGTGGTGCAGCGCTTCGGCGTTGCCGGTGCACGGCCGAAGATCTACCTGCAGGCGGCGCTGCACGCCGACGAGCTGCCCGGCACGCTGGTGCTGCATCACCTGCGGGAGCGTCTGCTGCAGGCCGAAGCCGAAGGGCGCATTCAAGGAGAAATCGTGCTGGTGCCGTGCGCGAACCCGCTTGGACTGGCGCAGCACGTGCTGGGCATGCGGATCGGTCGCTTTGCGCTCGACACCGGCGGCAATTTCAATCGCGACTTTCCTGCGCTCGGTATCGGCGCTGCCAGGCGGCTGGAAGGTCGGATCGGCAGCGACGAGGCATGCAATCGCGATGCCGTGCGCGCCGCTCTGCGTGAGGAACTGGCCAGCCGCGTCGCCGATACGCCCTCGCGTAGGTTGAAGCAAATCTTGCTCGGCCTGGCGCTGGATGCGGATGTGGTGCTCGACTTGCACTGCGACTCTCAGGCGCTGATGCACCTGTACACGCTGACGCCGCTTGCCGATGCCTGCGAGATGCTGGCACGCCTGCTCGGCGCGCGCGCGGTGCTGCTCGCGATCGACTCCGGCGACATGCCGTTTGACGAGGCCTGCAGCTTGCCGTGGTACGCGTTGCGGCAGCGCTTCGTGACCAATCCGCTTTCGCTGGCGTGCCTCGCGGTCACGATCGAACTGCGCGGAGAGGCCGATGTTGATCACACGCTTGCGCGTGGCGACGCCGATGCGTTGCTCGCTTTCCTCACCCTGCGCGGCGCAGTCGCCGGGCCGGCCATCGACGTGCCATCGCCACAGTGCGTCGCCACGCCGCTGGCGGGATCGGAGCCGATCATCGCACCGGTGGGCGGGGTGATCGCATTTCATCGCTCGCCCGGCGATCTGGTACGCACGGGCGACGCGATTGCCGACATCCTCGATCCGATGACCGCGCAGCTGACGACGCTGCGCACAACCACCGACGGACTGATGTATGCCCGCTGCTCGACACGGCTGGCGCTGCCGGGCACACGGATCGCAAAGGTCGCGGGCACGACGTTGAAGCGCAGCGGAAAACTGCTGAGCGATTGAAATGGAAGAACTGCTTGCGGAAGGCACCGTCAAGCGCTTCGGCGGCGTCGAGGTGCTTGCAGGCCTGTCGGTTCGTGCATACGCGCGCGACGTGATCGCGAGGACCGGTTCGTCGGGCTCGGTCAGGAGCACGTTCCTGCGCTGCCTGAACCTGCTCGGGCGGCCCGACGACGGATCCATCGTGATCGGCGGTGACGAGTTGAAGCGGGTTCGCGATGGCGCGAGTCTGCGGCGCAGCCGAATCGCGATGCTGCTCCAACACTTCCCTCGGTGGGCGCACATGACGGCGCTCGCGAACGTTATCGAGGCGGCCATGCATGTGCTCGGCTTGAGCTGGGCCGAAGCGCTGGAACGCGCACAGCGCTAGCGGCAACGTGTTGGCGCGCAGCACCGCAGGGACGCATATCCGGCGCACCGCCGGGTCAGCGGGCAGCAACGGGAGGCGATCGCGCGTGCGCTGGCGATGGAGCCCGACGTGATCCTGTTCGACGGGCCCACTCTGCCACGCTCCACCCCGAACTGGTGGGCGAAGTGCGCCTGATGCGCACCGTGGCCGAAGATGGGCGGACGATGAGCGTTGTCACGCATGAGATGGGCTTCGCGCGCGCCGCCAGCAATCACGTGATCTTCCTGCACCGGGGCCGGTTCGAAGAGGAGGGTGCGCCGGCCGCTGTGATGCCCCGCCCACACGGTGAGCGTCTGCGCGCGTTCCTGGCGAATTCCGTGAAATAGCTCGCGTATCATCTGCGGCGTTTGCAGCCCGCCCGCGCGGGCTTTTTTGTCCCACATCACGATGACCGTCCGCACCCGCATCGCTCCCAGCCCGACCGGCATGCTGCATCTGGGCACCGCGCGCACCGCGCTCTTCTCCTGGGCCTATGCGCGCCATCACGGCGGCCAGTTCATCCTGCGCATCGAGGACACCGACATCGAGCGCTCGAACGAGGAGGCAGTGCGCGTGATCCTCGACTCGATGAAGTGGCTCGACCTCGATTACGACGAGGGGCCGATCCGCCAGACCGAGCGCTTTGCGCGCTATCGCGAAGTGATCGATCAACTGCGCGCGCAGGGTAAGGCCTACAAGTGCTACGCGACCGTCGAAGAGCTCGATGCGATGCGCGAGCAGCAGATGGCGCGCAACGAGAAGCCGCGCTACGACGGCCGCTGGCGGCCCGAGAACGCGCGCCATAGGACGCCTCCCGCGGGCGTGAACCCGGTGATTCGCTTTCGCAATCCCGACGACGGTGAGGTCGCGTGGAACGATCTGGTCAAGGGGCCGATTGCGATTTCCAACGGCGAGCTCGACGACCTCGTGATCGCGCGCGGTGCGGATCTCGTTCCGACCTACAACTTCGCGGTCGTGGTCGACGATATCGACATGCGCATCACGCACGTGCTGCGTGGAGACGATCACATCAACAACACGCCTCGGCAGATCAACATCTACAAGGCGCTCGGCGCATCACTGCCACAGTTCGGCCATCTGCCGATGATCCTCGGTGCCGACGGGCAGAAGCTGTCCAAGCGCCACGGCGCCGTGAGCGTCTTGCAGTACGACGAGGACGGATTCCTGCCCGAGGCGCTGTTCAACTACCTGGCGCGGCTCGGTTGGAGCCATGGCGACGACGAGAAGTTCACGCGCGAACAGTTGATTGCATGGTTCGATCTCGACCACGTGAACCGCGCGCCGGCGCAGTACAACCTCGACAAGCTGATGTGGTTGAACGGCGAGTACATGAAGGAAGCCGGCGTCGTCCGGCTGGCCAAACTCGTTGCGCCACGCATCACGCAGCGCGGTGGCGTGATTGCCGGGCCGTCGCTTGAAGCCGTCGTGGCGCTGTTGAAACAGCGCGCCAAGACCTTGAACGAACTCGCGGACGAGGCGATGCTGTTCTATGGCCCGCACACCGTCGATGCCGACCTGGCAGGGCAGCAGTTGACCGGCAAGAGCCTCGATGCCGTGCGTGCGTTTGCGGAGCACGCGGCGACCGTGCCCTGGGAACGGGCCGCCCTGTCAGGGTTGCTGAAGCGGCTGGTCGGTGAGCTCGGCATCAAGATGCCGCAGCTTGCGGTGCCGCTGCGCATCGCGGTGACTGGGCGCACGCAGACGCCGTCGATCGACGCGGTGCTCGAACTGATCGGCCGCGACGCCGTGCTGCAGCGGCTGCGCGAGGCGCTGCTGCGCGTTGCATCCTGAGGTCGGCGCAGCGCGGCTCGGCATGGGCATGTACGCATTTCGGCGCATTGCCGGACACCGCGCGTGGTCCCATGATCCGCCTCGCAGCGCTAGCCCGCGTTGCGAAAGGATCCCGCCATGCCACGTAAGTACATCGATTGCCGCGAGTATCCGAGCGACATGAACTGCACGGTCGCGCTGTGCGCCAACACCGAGAACGAGTTGCTCGAAGCCGCCGTCCAGCATGCAGTCGCCATGCACCAGCACCAGGACACGCCTGAACTGCGCCAGCAGCTGCGCAAGATGTTCAAGAGCGGCACGCCGCCCGCCTGATGCGTCGCTGAACCCGATTGGCGGACAGAGCGGCAGATGCCGAAAGTCGCCGTCATTCAACGGCCGCCGGTATTCCTCGACCGGTCGCGCACGATCGACCTGGCCGTTGCGTCGGTGCGTGAGGCTGCCTCCGGCGGCGCGCAGCTGATCGTCTTTCCGGAGGCGTTCGTTCCCGGCTATCCCGCCTGGATCTGGCGTCTGCGGCCGGGGGCGGATTACGAGCTGTCGGAACGACTGCACGCAAAATTGCTCGCCAACGCGGTCAGCCTGGATGGCGATGACCTCAAGCCGCTCACCGACGCGGCGCGCGACTGCAAGGTCACCGTCGTCTGCGGCCTCGACGAGCGCGACGCCGAATTCAGCCGCACCACGCTGTACAACACGATCGTTGTGATCGGGCCCGATGGCACGCTGCTGAATCGGCACCGCAAGCTGATGCCGACCAATCCCGAGCGAATGGTGTGGGGCTTCGGCGATGCCAGCGGCCTGCGCGTGGTCGATACGCCGTGTGGCCGCATCGGCTCGCTGATCTGCTGGGAGAACTACATGCCACTGGCGCGTTACGCGATATACGCGCAGGGCGTCGACATCTACGTCGCATCGACCTATGACAGCGGCGATCTTTGGCTTGCCACCATGAAGCACATCGCGCGTGAAGGCGGCTGCTGGGTCGTCGGCAGCGGGTGCGCGTTACAGGGTTGCGATATGCCTGATGACCTGCCGGGGAAGTCTGTTCTTTATCCGGACCCGCAGGAGTGGGTCAACGCCGGCGATTCGGTGGTGATTGCGCCCGGTGGCGATGTTGTCGCCGGGCCGCTGCGCAAGGAAATTGGCATCCTGACGGCGGAAATCGAGTTGCAGCAGGTCGGCATTGCGCGCCGCAGTCTCGATACGGCCGGGCACTACGCGCGGCCGGACATCTTCCAGCTGCAGATCAACAACCGTCCATCGCCGCCCGTGCAGTTTGCTGAGGCGCAAGCGCTCAGCGGTCACACGCTGCAAGTGCGCCCTGACGTTGCGACCGGCGCAGTCCGAGAATGACAACATCACAGCAAAGGAGGAAACCATGGTTTCCGGAACACAAGTGACCTGCATGCTGCCGGTCATGGACCTCGCGCGCGCGCGGCGTTTCTATGAGGACAAAATGCAGCTTGAGGCGGTCGGAGCGAAGGCCGACGGCAAGTTCGTCTATCGCTGCGGCGGCACCGAGATCGCGCTTTTTCCTAAACCCGAAGGTACCAAGGCCGAGCACACGCCGCTCAGCTTCCGCGTCGCCAGCATCGGGTCCGAGATCGCGCAACTGAAGGCACGCGGCGTCGTCTTCGACGACTATCACCTGCCGGGCTTCAAGACGGTCGAGCACGTCTGCGTGCTCGGCTCCGAAAAGGCAGCGTGGTTCCGCGATCCCGAAGGAAACATCCTGTGCCTGCATGAAGACATCGGCTGACGATCCCTATCACGCCGGCATGCGCCGGCTGCAGGACCGCTTCGACACACGGCGCCTGGCGGACCGGCTCGACGAGAAACTAGGCCGCACGGCCTTCTCCGACGAAGACCGCGCCTTCATCGAAAGCCGTAGGTTGTTCTTTCTCGCGACGGCTGATGCGGATGGGCGTCCCGACTGCTCATACAAAGGCGGTGACGCCGGTTTCGTGCGCGTGACCGGCGCAAGCGAACTGGCGTTTCCGCACTACGACGGCAACGGAATGTTCCGCAGCCTTGGCAACGGGCTCGTCAATCCGGCGGTCGCGCTGCTCTTCATCGACTTCGAGAAGCCGCAGCGGCTGCGCGTGAACGGCACGGCGACGATCCGATTCGACGACCCACTGCTCGCAACCTGCGCCGGCGCGCAGATGATCGTGCGCGTACGTGCCGATCGCATCTTTCCCAACTGCCCGCGCTACATTCACCGGATGCAACTGACCGAGATCTCGCCCTTCGTGCCACGCGCGGACATGCCGTCGCCAATTCCGGCGTGGAAGCGCTTCGATGCGTTCCGTGACGTGCTGCCGCGCGACGATCCGGCGCGCGATCCGGTTTGATTTGCGGCAGGTGACCCCGCGGCTATAATCCGCGCCCGCTGCAGATGAATGCGCACGTGGGGGGTATAGCTCAGCTGGGAGAGCGCTTGCATGGCATGCAAGAGGTCAGCGGTTCGATCCCGCTTACCTCCACCAACGAATAGGTCTGCACGGAAGCCGGAGGCACTGGCCTCCGGTTTTCATGTCCCCATCGTCTAGAGGCCTAGGACACCGCCCTTTCACGGCGATAACCGGGGTTCGAATCCCCGTGGGGACGCCAATGAAATCAAGGCCTTACGGCTGCGTTTCGCAGCCGTTTCTTTTCATACCAG
>Ga0209048_10000405_pt1 | contig 46671 bp, 31 predicted proteins | sample FrelakmetCRP12CR_FD_187146 | JGI IMG/M metagenome (GOLD analysis project Ga0209048, IMG submission 187146) | Freshwater lake sediment microbial communities from the University of Notre Dame, USA, for methane emissions studies - CRP12 CR (SPAdes)... | ecosystem: Environmental > Aquatic >...
CTCCACCTACCGGGACAATCCCGGCTGCCGGCAGATCCTGCCGCCGGCCTGGAACGCCACGTTCCAGGAGGTCAGCGGACGGCGGTGTGCATCTTGCCACCGGCAACCGAATAACACATCCGTCTTTTCCTATCCCGGGAGTTTTGCCGTCCGCTTGGACAATCCTGAAAGGAATCTTTTCCTGAAGGCGCCGTTGGCCCGCAGCGCGGGCGGCACCGGGGCCTGCGGCCAGGCTGTGTTTGCCAACGCCCATGATCCGGATTATCGGAAGCTGCTGGATGCCTTCAAACCACTCCAGCAGCAGTTGGAAACAAACCCGCGCCTGGACATGCGGGAACTCTCCGGTCAGGATTTTTCCTGCCCATCAGGCGCCGGCCCGAACGGCAAATAATACAGCCGGAATCGCCTTGCCGGCCGGGTCAGAGATGCTACGTTGTCGGGCAGCGAGACGCAGCATGAAAACGATCATCCTTTTTCTGGGCCTGACTCTGCTGGGCGCCGCGCGGGCCGCCACCAGTCCGGAACCGGCTGACATCATTTTCACGAACGGCAGCCTTTATACGGCGAACGACCGTCAACCGCGGGCCGAAGCTCTCGCCGTCAACCGGAACCGCATCAGTGCGGTGGGTTCGAATGCCGAGGTGGACCAGTACCGCGGCCCCCGCACCCGGGTGGTGGACCTGCGCGGGCGCACGGCGGTCCCAGGGCTGACTGACGCGCACTATCACCTGTCCGAAATCGGCGAGCTGGAAATCGTTTTTAACCTCAAGGACACAACCAGCCTGGAGGACTTGCTTGCCCGGGTCAAGGCGCGAGCCGGCCGGACAAAGGCGAGCGACTGGATCTTCGGCATGGCCTGGAATGAAACCGCCTGGCGGCCGCCTGTCTTCCCGACCCGCCAGGATCTTGACCGGGTCGCCCCGAACAACCCGGTCTTCCTGATCCGCGCCGACGGCCATGGCGCCGTGGCCAACTCGCTGGCGCTGAAGATCAGCGGCATAGATAAATCCACGCCCAATCCGTTCGGCGGCGAGATTTGCCGGGACCGGAACGGCGAACTTACCGGCCTGGTGCTCGATGCCGCGAAAAAGCTGGTGCAGCAACACGTGCCGCCGCTGACACGGGAGCAAAGGGAACAAGCCGTCTTGACCGGCGTCCGGCGCAGCCTCGAACGCGGCTTGTGCGAAATTCATGATTGCAGCGGCGATGACGCCGAAGTCAACCTCTACCGGCAGTTGTACGCGGAAGGCAAGATCAAGCTGCGCATCTACAAGGCCGTACATGGTCCGTCCCCCAGCGCCACGCGGCTGTTGCGCGACGGTCCGGTGCTGGGCGCCTTCGACCATCGTTTCACCGCCCGGACCATCAAGGTCATGTTCGACGGCGGTTTCGGGTCCCGGGGCGCGGCCTTGTTCGCGCCGTATGCGGACGATCCCGGCGGCGGCACCGGTTTTCTGACCAAGAAGGAGGAAGACCTGCTGCCCATGTTTGAGGAAGCCCTGCGGCGCGGCATCCAGATCGCAACGCATGCCTCCGGCGATCGAACCAGCCGGGCCATCCTGGATCTGTATGCCAGGGCGTTCGCCGCCGTGCCCGCGGACCAGCGGGCCGTCCGCGAGCCGCGCTGGCGCGTCGAGCATGCCTCGATCCTCACGCCGGAGGATGTGCCGCGCTTCGCCCAACTTGGCGTCATTCCCTCGGTGCAGCCTTCGTTCGTACTCAACCTGGCGGCCATGACGCCCCGGCGGCTGGGCCCCGCCCGGCTGCCGAACTGTTACATCTGGCAGGGCCTGATCAAGGCCGGCTCCATCCTGGCCGGCGGCTCGGACGCGCCCATGGAAAACGATCACCCCATGATCGGATTCTATTCCGCCGTGGCGCGCAAGGACCTGCACGGGTTCGCCGACGCCACCTGGCATCCCGAGCAGGCGGTGACGCGGGCCCAGGCCCTCAAGATGTTCACCCTCTGGGCCGCCCAGGCCGCCTTTGAGGAGCAGATCAAGGGTTCCCTGGAGCCCGGCAAGCTCGCCGATCTGACGATTCTCTCCGCCGACATCATGACCATTCCGGAGCTGCAAATCCTCCAGACGCAATGCGAGTTGACCGTCATCGGCGGCGAAGTGGTTTTCGCGCGCGACCCCGGCCACCGGCCGTGAGCGGGTCGAAGAGCCCGCTCAACCCGCTGCGGCACGGGTCAGGGCGACGAGGTCGTCCAGTTTCCGGCGCGCGGCGCCGGAGGCGATGGCGGCCGCCGCCGCCGCGAGGCCGGCCGGGAGATCGCGGGCCTGTTGACCGGCGACCAGCACCGCGGCGGCGTTGAGCAGGACGATTTCGCGGCGGGGGCCCGGCTCGCCGGCGAGGATGCCGCGGAGGATCGCGGCGTTGGCCGCCGGATCGCCCCCGGCCAGGTCGGCGGGCGCGCGCAGCGGCAGACCGACCGCGCGCGGATCGAGTTCGTATTCGCGCACCTGGCCGGCGACGACCTCGGCGACGAGCGTGGGTGCCGTGGTGGTGATTTCATCGAGGCCGTCGCGGCCGTGCACCACAAACAGATGTTGCGCGCCGAGTTCGGCGGCGGCCCGGGCGAGCACGGGCACCAGCGCGGCGGCGTACACGCCCAGCACGCCGTACTGCGCGCCGGCCGGATTGGACAGCGGACCGAGGATGTTGAAGATGCTCCGGATGCCGATCTCGCGGCGCGGGCCGATGGCGAACTTCATCGCCGGATGCAGCGCGGGGGCGAACAGAAAGGCGATGCCGATCTCGTGCAGGCAGCACGCCATGACGTCCGCGCCGGCCTCGAGGTTCACGCCCAGCGCGGCCAGCACATCCGCGCTGCCGCACTGGCTGGAGACGCTGCGGTTACCGTGCTTGGCGATCTTGACGCCCGCGCCGGCGGCGACGAGCGCGGCGCAGGTGGAGATGTTGAAGGTGTGGGCGCCGTCGCCGCCGGTGCCGCAGGTGTCGGCGACGATCCCGCCGCCGGCGTCCACGGCGGTGAATTTCTGCCGCATGGCCTCGGCGCTGCCGGCGATGATGTCGGCGGTTTCGCCGCGGATGCGCAGGGCGGTGATGTAGGCGGCAATCTGGGCGGGGGTGGCGTCGCCGGACATGATTTCCAGCATGACCGCGCGGGCTTCCGCCCGCGTGGGCCGGCGGTCCTCGGCCAGCGCGGCTATGGCCTCGCGTATCATGGGGCGAAAAGATAGAGGATCGCGGGGCGCAGTGCAAGCCGGGGGCGGCGGAAGGCCTGGCCTGCAGGGGGAGGGGGTTCAGGGTTCAGTTTGGCCCCTGGAGGGTCCGGCTCCGTCCGGGCCGCGGCCGACACAGAGGTCGGCCCTCCAAAGGGATCAGTGCAACATTTTTATAACAGAATCATTGGATCTGCCCCCCTCGCCGTTTATTCTTTCGCGAGTCGCCAACGACGACCCTGCGATGACCCATTGCGGGGCTTCGGCGCTTGCCGGGCGGTGAGCGCAGGTATATATTCTCACCAAGCATTGCTAACCAAGGAGCACACCATATGAAAAAGGCACTGTTTCGAATAACGGGCGTTGCGCTGTGCGGACTGGCCCTGGCCCTGGGCAGCGGTTGCGCGATGTTCCGCGCTTCGACCACCGAGGTGGATGTGAACCAAAGGCAGCATCTGACCGCCGACTATGACTTCACCGACATGCGCGATATCACGCAGGGCCTGGTGGCCGACCTGCTGACCAGCAAATTCCTCAAGCAGAACGCGACGCCGCCGGTGATGATGATCTCCGGCGTGCAGAACCGCACGCAGCAGTACGCCGACATGAAGAACCTCACCGACCGCATCCGCACGATGCTGCTGCAATCGGAGCAGGTGCGCTTCATCAACGAGACGCGGCGCGCGGAACTGCTCAAGGAGCAGGGCTACCAGGTGGCCAATGCCACGCCGGAAACCCAGGTCGCCGTCGGCAAGCAACTGGGCGCGAAGTACATGATCAGCGGATCGTTCACCCAGATGACGGACTCCACGCCGCGGCAGGTCCGCGCGTCCAAGCAGGAAATCAACTACTACAAGCTGACCTTCGAGGTCACGGACTTGGAGACGAGCGAAATCGTCTGGACCAAGGAGAAGGAATTCGCCCGGCGTGCCAGCATTCCGCTCATTGGATGGTAATCCATGCGCAACGTCCTGCGGCGCGCGTGCGGAAGTTTCCGGCCGTCGTGGACGCTGGCGCTCGCGGCGGCCGCCGCGTTGCCGCTGCTGGGGGGCGGCTGCTCCACGCCGCTGGGCGCCGCCCGCCGGGACTTTTACGCCGGCCGCTTTGAGCGGGCGGATCAGGCGCTGAGCAACGCGCCGCCGGCCATCAACAAGGCGCTGTACCTCATGGAGCGCGGCACCATCCGCCAGGCGCGCGGCGCCTACCCGGAGAGCGCCCGCGATTACATCGCCGCCTCCGACGAACTTGCCCGGCTGCAGACCTACAGCGTGTCCAAGGGCGCCACCAGCCTGGTGATCAACGACAACGTCCAGGACTTCAGCGGCGTCCCCTACGAGCGCACCCTGCTGCACGCCTTCACCGCGCACAACCACCTCGCGCTGGCCGACTGGGACAACGCCGCCGTCGAGGCCCGCCGGATCATCACATCGCTGCAGCCGGAGCATCGGGGCACCTATCCCGAGGACGCCTACTCGCGGTACGTCGCCGGCTTCTGTCTCGAAATGATTGATGACGATTCCAACGCCGCGCTGCAGTACAGCAAAGCCAGCGCGCTCGCCAAGCGAGCCGCGATCGAGCCCGCCACCGGCCGCCTGACGCCCAAACGCGCCGCCGCCAAACCGGCCGTGGGAAAAGCGGAAACCGGTCAGATGCCGCCCATTCCGCCGGTCGAGCTGCCGGCCAGTCCGCCGGCCGGCCCGCCGGCCGTGCCACCGGCCGAGGTGCCGGCCGAATTGCAGCGCGGCACGAACACGGCCGAGCTGGTCTGTTTCATCCTCGCCGGCCGCCTGCCGGCACCGGAGGCCGATGGGTATGGCTACGAGGCCGAGCTGCCTGTCTATGCCGAGATCCGGTACCGCGGCCAACGGCTCGGCCGCAGTCATATCCTGGCCGACACCGCCGAACTCGCCAGCCTGACCGCGCAGAAGGAAGCGTTGCGCAAGGCGGCCAAAACCGCCACGCGCGTGGTCATCAAGAAGGTAATTTCCCACCAGGTGGAACAGAAAAACGAATCGCTCGGCGTGTTGACCTGGCTGTTGCTGCTGCTGCTGGAGCAGCCGGACACACGGTGCTGGGAAACGCTGCCGCGCTGGCTCGAAGTCGCCCGCGTCAACTGCCCCGCGGACCTGAAGGAATTCGACGTGGTCTTCAAGACCCCGGCGGGCACGCCGGTGCGTACCCTCCATGTCACCCAGCCCATCCAACGCCGCCGTAACATCCTGGTCGCCGTTTGCCGCGACCTGGCGCCGGCGGGCGGCGCACCGCCGAGCCGGGTCCAGTCGCAGCCGATCGAGTTCGGCGGCCCGTATCCGCCCGACCGTCGCCCATGATGATGACTCGTTCGGCAATCCGGTGCCGTTTGGCGGCAAGCAATGCGTCTGGTGATAACGCCAGCCTAGCTGCGGGTGTCGGCAGAACGCAGCATTTGCCCGCGAAACACGTGAATGAACGCGAAAGAAGAACGACAAAGAACGGGGAATCACCCCATCAACGTCGCTTCCGCCTCCTGAACCCTGCTGAAAGTCCTCCGCTAGGAGGAAACCCTTCCTCCCTCATCCCTCATTGTGGGCGGGGCTTCCAGCCCCGCGCTCACAGCCAGTACTGCCGGTCGAGGGAGCGGTACTGGATGGCCTCGGAGACGTGCGGGGTGTCGATCTGCTCCGCGCCGGCGAGATCGGCGATGGTGCGGGACACCTTGAGGATGCGGTCGTAGGCGCGGGCGCTGAAGTTGAGTTCGGTGATGGCCATCTTGAGCATCTCCTGCGCGGCGGCCGGCAGCGCGCAGTGCTGGCGGAGATCGCGCGAGCGCATGTTGGCGTTGCAGTGCACGCGGGCGCTGCCCCGGAAGCGCTCCTGCTGGCGTCGGCGGGCGCGCACGACGCGCTCGCGGATGTGCGCGGAGGTCTCGCCCTGGCCGGCCCCGGCGAGGTCCTGGTAGCGCACCGCCGGCACCTCGACGTGGATGTCAATGCGGTCGAGCAGTGGGCCGGAGATGCGGTTGCGGTAGCGCCGGATCTGCAGCGGCGTGCAGCGGCACTCGTGCTGGGGGTCGCCGTAGTAGCCGCAGGGACACGGATTCATCGCGGCGACGAGCATGAACTGGCACGGGAACGTGATGCTGGCGGCGACGCGGGAGACGGTGACCACGCCGTCCTCGAGCGGCTGGCGCAGCACCTCCAGCGCGTTGCGGTGGAACTCCGGCAGCTCGTCGAGGAACAGTACGCCGTGGTGCGCGAGGCTGACTTCGCCGGGCACGGGATGCGCCCCGCCGCCGAGCAGGCCGGCGTCGGACACCGTGTGATGCGGCGAGCGGAAGGGGCGCCGGGCGACCAGCGCCTGGCGCGGCGCGAGGGCGCCCGCGATGCTGTGGATCTTCGTCGTTTCCAGCGCCTCCTCCAGCGTCATCGGCGGCAGGATGGACGGCACGCGCTTGGCGAGCATGGTCTTGCCCGTGCCCGGCGGGCCGAGGGCCAGCAGGTTGTGGCCGCCGGCCACGGCGACTTCGACGGCCCGCTTGGCGTACTCCTGGCCCTTGACGTCGGTGAAATCCTCGTCGTACTGGCTGTTAGCCGCGAACACCTGCGCCACGTCAATGTGGTAGGGCGGGATGACGAGCAGGCCGGCGAGGAAGTCCGCGGCCTGGCGCAGCGTGGTCACGGGATAGACGGCGAGGCCGTCCACGACCGCCGCCTCGTCAGCGTTGTCCGCGGGGATCAGTACGCCGCGGCAGCCCGCGACGCGGGCCAGAATGGCCAGCGGCAGCACGCCGCGGATGCGGCGCACCTCGCCGCTCAGCGCCAGTTCGCCCGCGATGCAGTAGCCCGCCAGTTGGGCGGCATCGAGATCCTCCAGCGCGGCAATCGTGCCCAACGCAATGGGCAGGTCGAAGCTGGGCCCCTCCTTCTTAATGTCCGCCGGCGCGAGGTTGATGGTGGTCCGCCCCTTGGGCGCCCCAAAGCCGGAGTTGATCAGCGCCGTGGCGACGCGGTCCTTGCTCTCCTTCACCGCGACGTCCGGCAGGCCGACGATGACCGTCTGCGGGTCGCCGTGGCCGGCATTGACCTCGATCTCGACGGGATAGGCATCCACGCCGAGCACCGCCCCCGAGAACACCTTGGCCAGCATCAAGCCTCCCTGCGTTGCGCGGCCATGATTTACGCTGGCCCGCGCCCTGTCAAGGCAAACCAGCGGGCGATGCATCCAAAATTTGACAGAAGTGGCGCGGATCGGGCCGCGCAGATCACGCGTGATACCGGCCCGTCCGTCCTCTCCCGGAGAGGATCGGGGATCGCCGCGTATACGTATACAGCGGCGACCCCGCCGCCTTGCGGTCGAACCGGTCTGACGCGTTCCCGCGCGGTCCTCCTTACGGAGGACGATCCGCGCCACGTTTATGCCCATCGTAAAGCACGATGGGGGGAAGATTTGACAGAATTTGGCCTAAATCAGGGCCTCGGGGGCCACTTTTCCTGTTCGTTTAGGTGCGTCTGCTCTGAAAAAAGGGGATTGAACCAAAGGGCCAGATCGGACATTTTACGACCAGTTGCGCTGTGAATGCCGTCACTGATGAAAAAAGAACCGAAACAGGGCTGGGTTGAAGGGTCGGTGCAGGAGTTCCTCGACCTCTCGGCGGCCGACATGGAATACCTCGAGACCCGGCGCGCCTTGAGCCGTCGACCGCGGGCCGAAAGCCGTCCGGCGGATGGCTCGCGGGCCATCGCAGCGCTCATGGGTTTGCGTAGCGGCAAGGCCGTGAGCTTGGATTACCGGCGCCCTTGGCTCGGAATCGGACACTGGCCCGCCAGGTTGATGCGATGAATGAAACGTTGAAAAGGAGGCTAAATACTAAATACAGGGCTGACCCCATGGCCCCATAAGTTTCCACTATAAACCCTTCACAATCTCAACCGCATAGCCTTTCAGAATCTTTGCCTCAGAATCGTTTCGATATGTCGCAGTATCCCGCCTGGTATTGACAATTATGGCGCCGGCCGGTTTGCCTTCCGCCGTCACCCTCGCAGCCACCACAACACCCGAGTCTGCCTCCAGCCCTGCTCGCGGCGCAAAGCGCCCGATCAATTTCTTAAGCCAGGCATCGTCCGGCTGAGTGCCCAGAAGAATCACGCGACCCTTGCCGATCGGACACTCCACGACCGCCGCCAGCCCGTCCAGCGGTCCGCCGGCATAGGCGGCCAGTACGCGGCGATCCGCCTGACGCAACTCATAGGCATCGCACCACAACCGGCACCCGATGGTTTCGCTTTCAGCTTTGAGTTTTGTAACTCCGCCCGGTGTCAGCCGGTGCCGCACATGAACTCCCAGCCATTGTTCGAAATCGGCGCCGTAACAGGCCTCCCGGTGCGCCGTGGCTTCCGCCGTGCGGCAGGCGGACAGCGGTCCCAGAATCCAGGTTCCGCCCTGCTCAACAAAACGCCGCATGCGCTTCATCAAGTCAGCGTCAATCGCCGGCAGGTATGGCGAAAAAACAACCTGATATTTGTCAACCGACGCACCCGGCACGATCACGTCCCTTGCGACGCCGGATTCGGAAAGCAGGCGATGAAACGCGGTGATGGATGAGTCATAGTTGAATCCATCCGCGATGGGACTGGCCTCGAACTGCCATTGAACCGGCACACCATAATGCAGGGCGACCGCGGCCGGCTTCGGATGCGTAGTCCGCATCCAGTCGGCATGTGCGGCCAGCTCTATGGCCACGGCGCGGATTTCGCCTGTGTTGGCGCACTCATCACCCCAGGGGTAAACCACACTGCCGTGTTCCAGCTCCTGCCCCGCCCAATGCGCCCGCCAGAGCCAGAAGCTCACCGCCTCGCCGCCCAGCGCGTAGGTGAGCCACATTTTGGCGCGCAGTGCTCCGGGCGCAAAAACAAGCGAATCCCCATCGCCTACCGCGGTGCCGGCAGAGTGAGTTGCGGCAGTTTCCGCCAGCCAGAACCGCTTCCCCATCGGCCTCATCCAGTCAGCCTCAAAAGCATAGCGCAACAGCGCACCGGCATCAGCGTAACTGTCTGTGCACACAATATCCAGATCTTCAAAGAGCCTCGCGTAATCGATTCGCTGGTATACCGGATTATGCGCGTTCGTGGTTACCGGCCTGCCGGTCTTGGCGCGCAGCACCCGCGCCTGGGCGTTGCAGAAGGCGACGTAGCTGTCGCTCATGAAATGCCGGTAGGCCGCCCGCAGGGAAGGATGATGCCCTCCTCTGACGCGTTGCGGATTCGGAAGCGGCACCTGATCGAAGGACTGATACTCCTGGCTCCACAAAACCGTGAGCCATGCCTGATTCAACGCCTTGATCGTTCCAAACCGCTTCTTCAGCCAGGCATGGAAAGCCGTTTCGCAATGAGGGCAGAAACAGTCATCCCAAAACTCGTTATCAACTTGCCAGGCGATTACAGAAGAAGATTTGGCAAACTCATCTCCCAGCCGCTCTGCAATATTCACGGCATACTTCTGATACTTCGGCGAATTCGGACAGTACTGCCGCCGGGCACCGTGCTCGAGCGTCTGCCCCGCCGCATTCACTCGTAATATGTCGGGATGTTTTTCACTCAACCACACCGGCGGTGCGGCGGTCGGCGTGCACAGAACCACGGTAATGCCTGCCGCAGAAAACTTATCAACCGCCTGATGGAGCCATTTGAAATCGTATGTCCCCTCGTCCGGCTCCATCCGGCACCAGGCAAACTCGCCCATGCGGACCATGTTGACGCCGATCGCCTGCATCTGCCGGATGTCCCGGTCGATTTCGTCGCCGGCAACTTCCGGATAATAGGACACTCCCACGTAAGGCGGTTGCGGGGCCGGCGGTGCTCCGCACAAAGACTGACCGGCCGGTAACAGACCAATAATTAAAGAAACCATCCACACCGACATTTGTAACTTTTGTATCTTCATTGTCTCAACTTCTCTTTTATTAATCATTAGTGTTTTCATGGAGATGTGCCATCAAATTGAATGGTCCATTTCACATCGCGGCTTTGAGGGCACTGCAGTGTTACGCGTACCAAACCGGATGATTCATGGGACGACACGGTTACACCCGCAGCTTTGTCACGCGGAGAAATGTCAACGGAACTGAGTTTCCAAGTCTTGCCGCCATCCGTGAGCCCGGCGATGCGAAGTTCATATGGATCGTTGCCGACAACTTTGCTGGTCGCGGACAACTTCCCCCTGCGCCAGACTTCGCCGGATATATCAATAATGCCTTGCGTAACGTGGCGCGAACTGCTGAGCACAAGCGGATGGCCTTCGTCGGCGCGCACGGCGATGATGCGGCAGGAACGCGGCGCGATTTGCGTCTTGAATGAGCCCGTAAAGTCCGGGATCGGTTCGTTGGCCCAGAAATCGAAGGCGTGATAAGTCTTGCCGGGAACCAGACCAAGCCGTTGTTCACAGCTCTCGTTCACGTTCATCTCCCCGTCGTGGAAGTTGAACACGCCTATCACATCGCGGCGCACGGTCTGCCTTGTGTCGGTGACCACCCACGTGGTCATGAACCGGTTGTCGAAGTAATCCACCGGCCGGGCCGTGACGCCATGAGCCGGTATGATGCGCTTGATGATCTCCAGCCGTTCGGCAGGAAGATCTGGGAGCCAGTCGCTGTTCAACGCGAAGAAACCGGTAACCCCCACCCACGAGGACAGAAACCCGGCGTGATTCAAGGGGAGGTTCGTGCGAATGTAGTATGGATCGGGATCGTTCCACCACACGCGACCATTGAGGAAGTAGAGGGGCGAGCCGTGGTCTATGGGGGTTAAGACGCCGCCCCACTCCCAGCCATTGTCAGGGCCGATGCGCATTGAATCAACCAAACCGATCGAGCCGCCGAGACTGCGCATGTTCTGGCTCACATTGCAGCCGGAGAAAAACACATCCGGGCCTGCCGCCTGGCGCAGCAATTTCAATCCGTCGCGGTAAGCCTCGATGTTGCTCTTTGTCGGGTCGTGCAGCAAAGCGTTGTTGCCGATGTGATCGTCTTTGTAATGGTCGTTGACGTAAATTTGCTCCGTCGCTGTGCCGGTCCAAAGGCCGTCCATCTTGAAGTATTTGTAGCCCCACGAACGGATGGTCTTGACGAGCTGTGTGAGATGCGCCTTCACCTCGGGCTCGGTCAGATCGAGGGAGGTGCCGCCCCATTCTGTCTCGTAGGGCTTACCGTTGTCGCGCTTCACAAACCAGTGCTGGCGCTCCTTATATTCCGGGTCTTGATGGTTGCGAGCGAAGGGCAAGAACCAAATGCCAGCAGTCAAGCCCAGACTGTCGATTTTCTCAGCCACGGGTTTCATGCCATGCGAATAAGGGCCGTTGGGTTTCACGCGGTCGAAACCACGACGCGGACCGTTATAGGTGCCGCCATCCTGCCACCCATCGTCAATCTGAATAAACGAGTATCCGAGTGGCTTGAGTTCTTTGGCGGCGAACGCTGCCAACTCGACGATGGACTTCTCGTCACCGGCCCCACCGTGCTTTTCGTCATACCACGTACAATAGCCGGCGACCTGCGGGTGGAGCTTGATCTTGTAGTGTTCTGCGATGGCATCGGCATAAAGTTCCTCGCCGATACGCGCATCGTCAAAACAACCGATGGCCAGTGTTTCCAGTTGCGCCGACTCTCCAGCCGGAATGCGAAGGTGGCCGTAATCAATCTGCGCCTTGAACTCAACTTTGCCGTCTTTCACAGATGAGAACAGAACACCGCTTCCGCGATCTTCCGTCACCCAGCCAGCCACCACACCGCGCCGCGTTGCCGGATCAGCACAGGTGAGAAAGAGATAACTGCCGGGATTCTCGTCCGGTGCGCGCAATCCGCTGGTGCCCATGGTTTTCAATTCCGCGGCCGGTTTGCCGAGATCCAGCGTGAACGTTGCCAGCACCGTCTTTGTCACTTCGAGATAGCCTGGCCCTTTGTAATCGCGCTCCGCTGGACCGCGGTTCATCTGTTGTTTGGTGACGAAAAGAAACGGCTGATTTTTGCGTAATTCCAGCGACACTGTGCTGCCGTCGGTTTGGGTCACAACAATCTTCCGCCTCGCCACCACGGCTTTCATCGCATCGCCTTCCAGCCTGCCGTTCGTTAAAATAAATTTCCCTGTCGTTTTCTCGACGACGGCGAATCTTCCTGAAACATCGTCATACGATACTGCAAGCGTATTATTTTCGATGTTCTGCGTAGCGGCATGCAGAGAGACCAGCGGTACCAGCAGCAGGGCAGTCATGGTAAGGACAATCTTCTGTTTCATCAGGGGTCCTCCTGTAACCATCTATGTTTCACCTGTTGTTTGGTTGTCTGCAACTTCGCCATCGCCTCGGCGAATGCCTTGCCGATCGACGACATGATTTTGGCGGCACCGCGGGGTTCGCTGCACGCGCTTTGCTCTGCTCCTTATTCTCGAGTTTTGAAACAAAGTACATGGTCACGGAGTCTTCTTCATCATGGCGGCATGGTCCGATAGAATGCGAACACGGGCTTTCATGTCGGCTTCCGTGTTTAACGGTCCGGTGGTTCTGCCCGGGTAATACAATGCCCACCACTCCCCGCCGGCTCCCGGAACCGCCATGAAATCGCCGTTCTCTTTCCGTCCACGGAGCGCCCAAAACAAGTCGCCGGAGACTGTGGCGTTCGTTTCTATTTCCTTCAACCATCCCTTCAATTCCTCGATCGTGGCATTCTCTCCGTCCCATCCGTACTCCCCGATGATAAAGACCTTGCCGGCAGCTGTCACCGCAGCAGTATCTTTCGCCGCCGCCCAGGGCAAGCCATGAACACGATAGTAGTGTCTTTGAAGAATATCAAATTCCGGAATGGCAATCCACCGCTGCTGCACGGCGGCATTCTTGGAGTTGGCCACGTCGGAGTTACCCACCATGAACAAGTGGTTAGGGTCTAAGGACTTGATATAGACAGCCATTCCCCTCTCCCATTCCGGCGGCGAAACGAATTCATTGGCGCTTTCCCAACACAAGATCGTGGGGTCATCCTTATAAGCCACGCCGGTCAGGGAATTCTTGCGGTTTACCAGCGTGGCCACATAGGCTTTGTAATCCGCCTTGCAGTCGGAATCAACCCAGAATCTGGAGTGATCCTTTAACCCTCGCCACTTGAGGAACTGCTGCCTGCCGCCTGTGTAAAAGTCCCAATTGTCGCACAAGGTCATGACTAGGCGGATGCCGTGCCGTTTGGCGGAATCCAGCACGTAGTCAACTTGCTGCAACGCCCGCTCGTTAAATTTTCCCAATTCCGGTTCGATGCTGAGGGGAGTTCCCTGGCATCCCACCGACCATACGCGCGCCACGGTGCCGTTCATTTTGACCAGCGTGTCGAACGCATCGTCGATCACTCCCTTGGAGGGATAGTAACTATTGGTTGCGGTACCAATGTTGTTACCCAAGTGCTCAAACTCATCGTTGGCAAGAACCAGCCAGTCCAGATTAGCTCCGGAAAAGCGGAATGTCTTGCCATCCACCACAAGTTTGCCGTCGGAGCGTGTTACAAAAGACTTGTTTGTGGCCGGATCCGCCGCCCATGTCGCTGCGCTCAGCGCCAGCAACGCCACAAGAATGCCTGCGATGGATCTGCTTTTCATCTTCATAGTCATTGACCGAAAAAGGCATAGAACAACAAGGATGTTCACGACGCGTGTCTTGAAATGTTTCATTGTTCTTCCTATCGCTGGATCTTCTGGGGATTCGCTAACGCCTCGGCAAAGGCCTTGCCGATCGGCGCCATGATCTTGGCGGCACCGAGATAATGGTATTCCCCGTTGGAGGCACCCTGCAGGCGTTTCCATTCTTCCGGCGTGAAGTTCTCAGCCATGACCTTCATCTTGTTTTCCCATGAGGTGTTCTTCTCCGCAGCGACCCTCGCGTCCACCTTCGGCCAGCATGCATCCATCCGCCCTTGCAGCACTTCCAATTCTTCATCCCAATAGGGTGCCGTCGGCACCGCCACCACGTTGCCTTGAAACTCAGGAAGCGACAACGGCGCGAGCTGGGCCTGGCGAAAATACATCTGGCTGCCCGGCTTCTTATCCTCCTTCACGCCACCAAGCCCCATGACTCCAATCACGAAGGGCATCTTCGGCGCCGACAGATCTTTGCGCACATCGCGGATGAAATGCACCAGCAGTTTGCCATACAAGTCGTACCCGCCGGGCTGGTTGCTTTTCTCATACGTCCAGTCAGAGACCAGATCGTTAAACCCCTGGAACCAGACGAAACCGGCTATTTCATAACCCTGGCTCGGGTCATACTCAGGCACCACCCGTTTGATGTCGCCTAAAACCTTCCGCACATGATCGAGCATCAGGCGGTAGTACGCCCCGGTGGCTTTGATCATGTTGGCCCTCTCCTTTTCCATGTCATCACCTCGATTCTTGCGCCCGATCAACTCGGTGTCACAGAACACGTATGGCCCTCCGCTGGGAGAACGGAAATCAGTGTGCAGACTCTTGCCGCCCCACGAGGTCTTGATAATCAGGATCGGTTCATTGAGCTGCTTTTCCATGTAAATGCCAAACGTGAATTCCGGACCTATCTCCTCGGTCGAGGCACCGAAACCTGCTGTCACTTTGCCCGTCTGCTCATTCGTATCGTTGTCGGCGCATCCAATTGATGATATCCAGACCTGCTGGCACACACGCGTTGTGCCGTCAGCATTGCGCATCTCCTTGAGGATGGGCGCCGTCTTCGGATCATCAGCCATGGAATCGAACGTCGATACGTTCACATGCCCCTGCATATTCGACTGCCCGGCCAGGATTAACACTTTCAGCGGTTTGGCTATCGCCTGACTGGCAACCCCAGACATCAGGCCGGCAACTACTGCGATCATCATCCACTTCATACGCTGTCCTCTGTTTCTCATGGCGTACCTTTCTTAATGTTTGCCGAACTTTCTCATTCACTCTATCCATAGGGGCCCTATACTTCCGGACTTTCACACAAGGACTACCTGACAAGGTTCTCTAATTCATCACTTCTTATTTGATTCGGGTGGACCCATATAGGAATCCTTCACACCTCCGGTGTTTATAACGATCTTGTCAAGCACAACACCCGGATCCACCATCCAGATCTTTAATGTGTGCCGACCGACGGCAGGAATCTGATGTTGTGAACGCAAAACCATCAGATTATTTATAACGCTGTGGTCACCCCGCTGCAGCGAAATTATTTGAGGGCTGTCGCCGTCAAATGTAACTGCAAGGCGCCGGCCATGCTCAGTGTTAATATTCTGGGTGGGAACACAACAGGCAGTCAGGGTTACGGCGCCGGTGGTAAAAAGATACGTATCATATTCCATCAATGGAGAATTAGCAGAGATGTCCGGTATATTCATCTGGCTGGCTACCGTGAGAGGCAACACGGTGACAGATCGTCCATTGCGGCCCAGGCCGTCAATAATATTCCATCCTGCGCCGCCGCGATCCGCCTTCCTGGAATAATGCTCGGCTTCAATGGAAATATATCCATGACTTTCGACAAATCCGTGCACTTCTTTAACGGCCGGCGCTGCAGGGTTAAAAATAGAGATATTTACAGCATTGGATCTTCCGCCACCTGATATGGTAATCACCCCATGCAGTGCATCGCCTTTGGGCGCAAGGTTCCAATCAATGCTTACCCATATTCTGGATTCATGATTGATCCGCCCTGCTGCCTCGCTCAATTTTATCCATTTATCAGAAACAGAAGCAGTCCAGTCAATGCTGCCGACGCCTGAGTTGTATATATCAATGAAACGCTTATCATTACTGTATACACTGAAGCTCGGAAGGTTGTCACTCCCTCCCTCAAGAGCCAGATTCATGTTTGCCGGCCCCTCTCCTGCATATTCACTTAGCGGAGGCATGTCCCATTGATGCCATTGCCCGCCCCACGGCCCAGGAAGCGAAGCCATGTGGTTCCACTTGCTGCCAACCGTTAGAAGTCCGGTATTATAATGTTCTATGATTTTATTGATTTCATCTGCCGATTCCTTCGCCTTCCTGGCATAATCTGCGGCACTTGCTCTTTTTTCAGCGCCATAGGTGTTGCTCTTTTGCGCATAAATCACTTTCTTGTTATGCAGGGCCGCGCACTTTACATTATAAAGCACCATCTGAAAGAAAGCGTCTTTGTGTTCCAGCGGGAGCAGATTGTACAACTCATCCGTTTGTTTTATCAGCTTGTCATAAGCATCCACCCTCTGCTGGGCCTCGTCATTGTAATTCACAATACTGAACCAGTCCCACTTGATGGTATTGCCAGGAGCCTGCATCACCATGTGCTCGGGCCGGCGGGCATAGTTCAACACATAATGTTTTTCCATGATATCCGCAATCGGGGCTGCAAACTCTTCGCCAAAGTCCCTTGTCGCCCATTGGATAAGAAACTCCCGGGTATTTGAATTGTTCCGCCTGTCTATGTCCCATGCCATTTGCATGAAATATTCTATCCCTATTTCGGCGGGCTTGATGTCGCCGACATTCACCACCCATAGCTTGCGTACGTTATAGTCGTAGGCCTTTCTCATCTCCTCCCATGTAAGGCCCAGCGGAGTCGTGCTCAGCCACGTGTAGGCAGTTGATGCGCCGTTCAGCCATTGGAAATGATAGTAAACTCCAGAGCCGCCGGAACGTTTTTGCTCACGGGCATCAGGCAGCTGGCGGATATACCCGTAGTTGTCATCCGGCCAGCAGAAAATAATATCGTCGGGAAGTTTCAAACCCTTGTTGTAAAGACCCAGCACTTCAGTGTAAGCAATCAACACCTGTGGTACCCGAGTGACGTCTTTATCAACCCACTGCCCAAGGATGGTACGCTGGTCGGCAATTATCCGCTCCAGCACAGGAACGGTAACATCCTTCCCCGGCTCATCATCCCTTCCCCTTTTACCCATCGTGTAAATGTTTTCGTATTTGCCGTTAACCCTGACGCGGTCTTCCCAGTATTTGTAGATATGATCCTTGTTGACCACATAGTCCCAGGGTTCGCCGGGATATTCACGATCCCACTCAGCCCCTGCGATGTTGTTGCGCAGCATGGGCTCTATGTGCGAGGAGCCCATGACAATCCCGTATTCGTCTGCCACCACCCTGTTCTTCTCGTAGCAATTGAATGGTATTGTCCCGCCCTCTCCATCGTGCATGGCCGGCCAGACATGATTGGCCTTAAGCCTCAGCATGAGCTCGAATATTTTGCTGTAAGTTTTCGGCCCGAGTCCGTGCCCTTCCTCGGGCGCCAGGGTCTTCATAGCCCACGGCCGCAGCCCCCACATCTCATCATTAATGAATATGCCGCGATATTTTACCGATGGCGACTTCTGTACATATCTCCCGGACTTGATCGTGATCGCATTCCTTTTTTTCGGCGCCACGTCGGCAAAGTAATACCAGGGCGAAACCCCGATCTGCTTTGACAGTTCGAAAAGCCCGTAGGCCGTCCCCCTTCGATCACTGCCTGCAATTACAAGGGCCGCATCCACTCCCGGCAAAGGCTTCTCGACAACCTGGATGAGACAGCTCTCCCACCGGTTTTCAATACCGGAGACATCGAACTTCTTTGCTTCGATAAGCCTCTTAATAACGATGTTATTTCCGATCGTGCCCGCGATCACACAAGCACCGGAAGCCGCAGCAGGGTCTGTCCGGACTGACGGCTTCCGCCCGGTAACCCTGGCAACATCTTCAGCAAACAGACCTGCCACAAGCGATACCGTCCTGCTGTCCCCGGCATCCACGAAAATATCCGTCACGGAATTACTTGCGACAAGGCAGAAATCGCCCTTTGAATATGCAACGGCAATCATCTTTTCAGAATCGCCGCCTGCCAGCCCGACGAACGGCAAGGCCAGGAAAAAGAACAGCCGAAACACAATTGATAGCCGCGATTGTTTGCTTCTCATTATACCCTACCGCCCTCGCCACTTGTAGCCGCTGTTCTCCACCAGTGGTTGCGGAATCTCCCACCAGGCGCCGATCTCGAACATGTCTGGAGGCAGTTCCTTGAGCAGTTTCTGGTATCTCGCATCCATAAGCGCATCATACTGCAGGAGAAACGTTCCCTTCAGTTGATACTTCTTCATGATATTGACCTGTTCGACAACCGTGTTTTACAAAACGTCCTCAGTGATCCATTTAATCCGCGGCTCGCATTGCCGGATGAAATTTACGATGTTCACAATTCGGAGAGAACTGCTTCCCTCTTCAGATCCTCCTGCCTGAACGAAAACACCCAGCGCGATTATTACGGCAAGAATTGCAAATATTTCTTTGTTCATTTTGTGTTTACTCTAATTGGGTTTCAGCATAGAGCGTTATTTCATCACCCCTTCCCATGCCAATCTCATAAATTCCCGGCGAAACCTGATTGAGCTTAAGCGGACGGTCGCTCTTAATCCTTACCTGGCCTTTAAATCCGGGCTTTATCCGGCATGGCTCGCCAGCCAGGCTTTTGATCCGCACCCATTGAGTCTGACCTCCTGCACGTTTGGCCGACACAAGGAATGCGCCCTCTGCCCGCAGATCATGGAACTCGACATCTTTCCAGTCGACGGGCACTGCTGGGAAAATACGAATCGGCCCGGACTCATCTTTTGCCGGGTCGCTCCAGCTCTGGATGAGCATTTCCTGGATGTTATTGGCCAGGGAAAGTGTCGACTCAATGCACGGGTTCCCGCCACAGGCCCAGAGGCCGCTGGGTAACAGGTCTGCCTGCTGACGTTTCAGTCCTTTTAGCGCAAGATCGCCATCGCCGATCACTGTGGCTATCGGTCCTGCATGAGTCTGCACCATGGCGGGAAGACTGTCTGCACCTTTCAAATCGAAGGCCTGAAGTAAGGATTTCCTGAGAACATCGCAGGTACCTTCCTGCTCGATGTTCACCAGGTGCAGCGGATAGATCATCAGGAGATGCGATTGATGCCGGTGGTGTTTAAGGAGGGGCCTGTCGCTCCCCTGTTTGAACCCTTCGTCACCAACCGGGAAGTCCGGCAACTTGGCGGAGCCTTCCCGCCATCTGGGTATCAGCGGATCATCGATCTTCAGGCGCTTGTTGGCTTTCAATAAAGTCAGACAGCCCCACTTGAAAAGCGCCAGGTCGAAGTTGCAATCCTTCCACACGCCGGACTCAGGCGAGTAGGTTGGCGGCAGGTGCAGTTTACCGTCGTCTCCCTCCTTAACCATGTGGAGGTAGAGGTTGATGGCACGGCGCAGAAGCGGATAAATCTTATCACGCAGCATGGCGTCGTCCATTGAGTAGCAATACTGACTCCACGCGTTGTTCAGAGTCCAGGGCAAAAGGCCGACGAGATCGTAATAGCGCATGTCCTGCTCGCGATTTCCGATCATGTCGAGCGCAACTTCGATCGGCAGGTAGGCGGAATCATTCTGCCATTCCACGGGTCGAACCGCCTTGATGAGCTCTTCGCGCCCTGCGTACAATCGGTTCACCAGCTCCTCGCCCTGTTCGAGGCGGTTGGCGGCGTATACCGACCAGTGGGCACTCTGGATATTCCAGTCGGTTGTGAAGTACGGCCACGGTCCACCCTGGAACCAAAGGCCAGAAGTGTCCACCAAACAACGACCGGCACGCGTGGTGCAACCAAAGCGGTAAATCGTCTGCCAGTAGAGCGATTCCAAGCTCTTGTCGGGAATCGTTACAAAACTTCGGGGATAGTAATCGTGCCACCAGGCGCGGTGCTTCCCTATCCAGTCAGGACGGTCCAGCGAAATGAAACGCTTTACATCATCAGCCGCTGTTTTTCCCGCGCCGGCACCGGGATAGCTGTTGGCGATGCTGGCAATATGTGTACGAGTACCACCGGCCTCATGCTCGCCCCAGGCAGTGGCATACTGGCCTCCAGCCATCAGATCCTGGATCCAGACTGACACTTCTCCAGTTTTCTCCAGACGTCCTGGCGGGTTGGCCTTGAAAACCTTCAGCGTTTTTTCATACTGTTTTCCGTAGTGCTTCGCGAATGCTTCGATTTCCGATTCTCTGTTTGGATAGTCGCCACTACGAGTCGTTCGCGCCTCGGCCGGGTGCCATGTCCACTTGAATCCCTTCTCGCCGTCAGTCGGCGTAAGCTCGGTGACAATCGCCATGCCGGCCGCATGCGTTAAATGACGGATGCGGATTTCTCCTTTATCAGTAGTAATGGTTCCGGTCAGCTCCGCATTCCACAGATCTTTGCGCCAGTTGCAGCCGGTGAGCCTGCCAACCGGATGGAGAGAGAAATGGCCAATCTGAAGACGCGGACGGCTGTACGCGGTCCAACCCCATATGTCATCACGATGATCGAAGACATCGGCCCGGAAGATCTGGAGCTTGATGGTATTCCCTTCTTTATAGAGCATCGAGCCGACCATCGCGTTGCCGAAATGCGGTGCCTGCGCCCAGTCGCGGGGCAACTTGTCAAAAGTCATGTCATGCTGACGCATGAAAGCCGGCCAGTCAATCCTGTCCTCAACAGTCGCGGCACGCCCAAGCCCTATCGGCAGCGCAGCCGCCAGCAAACTGAACACTATTATTTTCCTATTCATCAATTGGCCATTCCCTGCAGGTTTGGCCGAGCCATAAATTCCTTCAAACCAATCAATTTCGGTGTCGCGGTGACGGCTTGTAACATGGCCACGCCTTTGTCAAAGACCCACACCGGATTGCTCTTCTCGGAGCCCAGTGCCGGGCGCATCGCCTGGAGTTGGGGTAACCGTGTTCAACGTCAGGAACCGTCCACCATTCATTTTTAACTGCTTATCTTCGGTCGGCTCAGCCGCAATTAGTGAACCTCCGAAAATAATAATCAACAAAACCGTACATATCAGACTTTTCTTCATCATCATTATTTCCAATTTAAGGTCGTGTTTTGTCCGCCTATCTTTCGCTGACATTTCCCTTGAGACTCACTATCGCCTCGGCAAAAGCTTTTCCTATCGGCGCCATAATCTTGGCGGCACCGAGATAATGATAGCCACCATTGGAAACGCCTGCCTGCAGGCGTTTCCATTCTTCCGGCGTGAAATGCTCCGCTTGGGCCTTCAATTTGAACGCTTCAAATTCCTCTCCCGTCATTTTCGGCTTCTTTTTGACCTCCTCAGCAGCCAGCGCGTCCACCTTCGGCCAAAGCGCCTCCAGCCGCGTCCGCAGCGTTTCCAGATCATCGTCCCAAAAAGGTGCCGTCTGCACTGCCGCCACGTTACCCTTAAACTCAGGGAGCGACGCCGGCGCGGCCTGAGCCTCGCGGAAATACTTCTGGTTGCCTGGCTTCTCACCTTCCTTCATCCCGCCAATCCCCATGACTCCAATCACAAAGGGCATCTTCGGCGCATTCAGATCCTCACGCACATCGCGGATGAAGTGACACATAAGTTCGCTATAAAGGTCATAGCCGCCGGGCTGGTTGCCTTTGTCGTACGTCCAGCCGTTAACCAGATCGTTAAACCCCTGGAACCAGACGAAACCGGCTATTTCATAACCCTGGCTAGGATCGTATTCAGGCACCACCCGCTTGATGTCCCCTAAAACCTTCCGCACATGCTCAATCATATTGCGGTAGAACACACCCGTGGCTTTGATCTTCTCGGCCTTTTCCTTTTCCATGTTATCGTGGCGTTCATTGCGACGGGCCAACTCGAAGTCGCTAAACACATACGGCCCGGCGCTGGGCGATCGAAATTCAGTGTTCAGATCTCTGCCGCCCCAGGCCGTCTTGATAATCAGGATCGGTTCGTTAAGCGCCTTCTCCATGTAAATGCCAAACGTGAATTCAGGACCAATCTCTTCGGCCGAGGCACCAAAGCCTGCCGTCAGCTTGCCTGTCTGCTCGATTACATCTTTCCAGCCATCGCCCGCGCACCCGACCGATGAAATCCAGACCTTCTCGCACACCCGGGGCGTGCCGTCAGCATTACGCATCTCTTTGAGGATCGGCGCCGTATTCGGATCATCGGCCATGGAATCAAACGTCGACTTGTTCACATGCCCCTGCATGTTCGACTGCCCTGCCAGAATAAATACTTTCAGCGGCTTGGCGACCGCCAGGCTGGCAATCCCCGACATCAGGCCGAGAACTGTTGCGATGATCATGAACTTCACACGCTGTCCTTTGTTTCTCATGGCGTTCCTTTCTTCATGTTTGTCGAAGCATCCCCATTCGCGGATGCATGCGCGATAAAATCCTTCAGGTCCACAACGTCGGCGAATTCGTGCTCGCTTCGATATCGTGTCCATAGGGGTCACTCTTTAGAATTAAGATTCTTATTTTCAACCTGCTGTCATCCTATAATCTTTCCTAATTCTTAAGGGTGACCCCTCAACGCAACCGGTGAAAGGACGTTAGCGCCAGGATCAGTTGAAAGAGATCTCGACGGGATAGGCATCCACGCCGAGCACCGCCCCCGAGAACACCTTAGCCAGCATCAAGCCTCCCTGCGTTGCGCGGCCATGATTTACGCTGGCGCCCGGCCTGTCAAGGCAAACCCATCAGGGCGCCGTGGCCCCGATGAGCGCGGGATGCTTCTTCGACAGCGTTTCCAGTTTCCTGGCGATGTCCCGCGCCGGCTCGAAGAACATTTCCTTTCCCCGTTTACCTTATCGTCAACAGACCGGCTTTTTCCAGGCCCAGCAGATCGGCACGGGCGGTCGTGTAGGCGACGGCATGACTGGCCCGGTGGCTCTCAATGGAATATTCCGCCCCGGCATGACGGAGCGCGTGCATGAGCAAGGCTTGCTGACGATGGTTGAACTGCCGCAGCGAGCGCAGGCGAGAAGCCGTCGCCTGCGCCTCCTGCTGTTTCTTCCCCAAGTAGTCGTGCAGCGCCGCGACCGCGCGCCGGATGACATCGGCCTGATGGAGGATGAAATAATTCAAATCATTTTCGTCACTTTCGGTATGGAGGAACGCCCGTTCGTATTTGGCGCGCGCCTGCAGGATGATGCTGGAAATCGAGATGAATTCGAAGAGCCAGAAGTTGTGATGCAGCATGGACCAATAGAACAGCGCGCGGGCGGTGCGCCCGTTCCCGTCATAAAACGGGTGATCATAGGCCAGCCAGAAATGCAGGATGATGGCGCGGATGACCGGCGGCACGAACGGGCTGGACGGCTGGCTGTTGGCAAAGGCGCACATTTGTTCGGCACGCCTAGAGTTGGGGTCAATTCTAAATATTCAACAATTGCAACGCACGATTAAAATCATCTTTGATTATATGCGCTGCATACGGGCTTCCATCCGCCGCACCGCCGCCACTGAGCCCGCTTATCTGATCTGAAATAATGCGTGGCGCGAGAGCCGATCGGCCGCTACTATGCCGCCCGCGGACGCCGGACGGCACGCAAAGGAAAACCCGCATGGCCCTGCTCGCGCTGCAAAATATTTCGATGGCCTTTGGCGGCCCGCCGCTGCTGGACAACGCCTGTCTCCAGTTGGAACGGGACGAACGCGTCTGCCTGCTCGGCCGCAATGGCGAGGGCAAGTCCACGCTGCTGCGCATCATCGGCGGCGAGCTGGCCCCGCTGGGCGGCGAGATCAGCCGCGCAAAGGAACTGAAGATCGGGCTGCTGCGGCAGCAGGTCGCCGCCGGCGTGCCGGGCACGGTCGCCGAGCTCGTGGCGCAGGGCCTCGGCCCGGCGGGCGAGGAGTGGGAACGGCAGCAGGGGGTCCGGAAGGCGATCGCGCAAGTGGACCTGGAACCGGAGGACGTCTTCGAGGAACTCTCCGGCGGGCAGAAGCGGCGCGCGCTGTTGGCCCGCGCGCTCGTCGGCGAGCCGGACCTGCTGGTGCTCGACGAGCCCACCAACCATCTCGACATCGCCGCCATCCAGTGGCTGGAGAATTTCCTGCTGCGCTGGCCGGGCACGCTGCTCTTCGTGACGCACGACCGCGTTTTTCTGCGCAAACTGGCCACGCGCATCGTCGAGCTGGACCGCGGGCAGTTGACGAGCTGGGCCTGCCCCTATGACCAGTACGTGGAGCGCAAGCAGGCGCTGCTCGAGGCGCAGGAACAGCAGTGGACGGCCTTCGACAAGAAGCTCGCGCAGGAGGAGACCTGGCTGCGCAAGGGCGTCAAGGCCCGGCGGACGCGCAACGAGGGCCGCGTGCGCGCGCTGGAAAGCCTGCGGTCCGAACGCCAAGCCCGGCGCGTCCTGACCGGCACCGTGAACATGCAGGCGCAAACGGGCGAACGGTCCGGGCGCAAGGTGATCACCGCGACCGACCTCTGCTACGCCTGGGCCGACGATCTGCTGGTGCGCGACTTTTCCACCACGATCATGCGCGGCGACAAGATCGGGCTGCTGGGCCCGAACGGCTGCGGCAAGACCACGCTCCTGCATCTGCTGCTTGGCCGCCTGGCGCCGCAAAGCGGGACGGTGGCCCACGGCACCAAGCTGGAGATCGCCTACTTCGACCAGCACCGCGCGCAGCTCAACGAGGCGCTGACCGTGGCGCAGAACATCGTCGGCGACAACGACACCCTGACCATCAACGGCCAGCGCCGGCACATCCTCAGCTACCTGGAGGATTTCCTGTTCCCGCCCGAGCGGGCCCGGACGCCGGTGCGCGCGCTGTCCGGCGGCGAGCGCAACCGCCTCCTGCTGGCGCGCCTGTTCGCGCGTCCCGCCAACGTGCTGGTGCTCGACGAGCCGACCAACGACCTCGACATGGAGACGCTCGATTTGCTCGAAGATCTGCTGGTGGAATTCGACGGCACGCTGCTGCTCGTCAGCCACGACCGCGCGTTCCTGAACGAAGTGGTCACCAGCACGCTCGTCTTCGAGGGCGCGGGCCGCATCGCGGAATACGTCGGCGGCTATGACGACTGGCTGCGCCAGCGCCCGCCGCCAGCCGCTCCGGCGCCCAAGGCCGCCACCGTGCCGCGCGAGCCGGCGCCCGCGCAGGCACGCCCGCGCAAGCTGACCTTCAAGGAGCAGCGGGAACTGGCGGCCCTGCCCGCCCGGATCACGACGCTGGAGCAGGAACTGGAAGCGCTGCATCGGCAGATGAGCGCCCCCGATTACTACCGCCGCGCGCCCGCCGGGCTCAAGGCCGACCGCGAGCGCCTGGAGCAGATTCCGCCCGAACTGGAACAAGCCTACGACCGCTGGGCCGAGCTCGAAGAACACAAGGGCTGATGCCTGCACGAACCTGGTCAATCCGGCCTTGTCTCCGGGGGGGGCCAACATCCTTACCGGCGGCTCGTCCTATTTCAGCAGCCACGGCGCTCTGTCGCCGTGTGCGGTTGCAGGGTTTTCGGATGGGCTCCAAGGCCGGGAAACCCGCGGCATCAATACCGGGTCGGCCAAATGTGTGCGTCTACCCAGTTACAATCCGGATCGTTGGCGGGGACCCCCACATAATGCGTGCCGCGGACGTTGATCAGAAAGCTTGGATTATTGTAGGACCGGTATTCAGCGTGGCCATCCGCAAAACCATAGTTGTCGCCGGTATCGTGGAAAACGCCCACGGTATCCACCCATTGACCCGGCCCCCCCCAGGCGAAACTGTTGATCAAGTAGCCGCGATTGTCATACTCCTCGATGAAGGTCAACGTGCGCGTCAGGCTGAGTATGCCGGAGAGCGTCTCCGTCTTGGAGCCTTCGCCATTCATATAACCACTGAGAGACACGCTGCGGTTCTGGTCGCGGATGACGTCCGGCACATTGACCCGCGAGCCGGGGCATTTGTATATTTTGACCTCCTTGAGGTAGGGCCAGAGCAGGCCATTGGTCAGGGCCGTGGTGTCATTGCCGTTATCCACCCAGCAGCCGCCCCCCGTGTTGGCGCTGACGATCTGGTTGTTATGGTCGCCGGCATACGTGAACCAGGCAAAGGCCAACTGGCGGGTGTTGCTGCTGCAGACGATGCGCCGGCTGCGCGACAGCATGCGCGCGAGCGCTGGCAGCGTGAGCGACATCACGATCAGAATGATCACGATGACCACCAGCATTTCAATCAGCGTGAAGCCGCCGAATCTGACCGCTCGCCGGGCCGTTTTCATGCCATCCGATATGCCCCCAGAGTGTACGCCCCTCGCGCGCCATGCCGACTGACAACGATGCAATATATCACCTCTGAGGAGGCTGGCAAACCGATATTTCCGGGTTGAAATTTCCCGCATGACGCCGGCCCGCGTTTGGTCTATGCTGATGCAAGCGCCGGAGCTTGAAAAAGCCCGGCATGACGGCGAACCTGCGAGGAGCAACATGGACTGCACACGCAGAACGTTTCTGGGCGCCGTGGGCGCCGTGGGCGCCAGCGCGGCCTGGCCGGTCCTGGCCGCCGCAGCGCAGACCGCAGACCAAACCAGGGAAGGAAGCACGCACATGAACAAGATCCATATCGGCGTCAACATGGAATTCGTCCGGCACGACGACAAGCCCTTCGAGTGGGGCGTTGCCAAGGCCGCGGAACTCGGCTACGCGTACGTCGAGCCGATGGTCCACTGGGGCCGCGAGCTGCTCAGCGAGGCGGGCTATTTCCACAGCGTCTCGCTGCTCGACGATCCGCTGCGCGTGCGGCGCGCCTGCGAAAAGGCGGGCATCAAGCTCTCCGGCTTCAGCACCCACACGCCGCTCTGCAAGCCCGAGATCAGCACGGAGTGGCTCAAGCAGGCGATCCGCTTCGCCGCCGAATGCGGGGCGCCGGTGGTCAACACCGACGAAGGCCCGAAGCCGGCCTGGACCACCGAGGCGGAGGATTTCACCCTGATGCGGTATACGCTGATGGAGGCGGCGAAGGTCGCCGAGCCGCGCGGGATTCTCATCGGCATCGAGCCGCACCAGCAGTACAGCCAGTCGCCCGCCGGCCTGGACCGCATCAGCAAGCTCGTGGCCAGTCCCGCCATCGGCATCAACTTCGACACCGGCAACAGTTACCTCGCCGGGCAGGGCGATCCCTATAACTGGCTGGAGAGCGTGGTGGACCGGCTGGTGCACCTGCACGCCAAGGACATTTCCATGCAGCAGTCCGCGAGCGAACGCGGCAAGGTCACCGGCACGCCGGTCGGCTGTGCCTGCGGCGATGGCGTGATTGACTGGGCGCGCGTGATCAAGATTTGCCGGCAGGCCAAACGCGACATCGTGTTCAGCGTCGAGTGCGGCACGGTCGAGCAGGCCGCCCGCTCGCTCAAACATCTGAAACCGCTGCTGTAACCAACCGGAGATGTACGGTGGAAGCGTTCCGGAAGCGACCGTGTGACGGCGATAAGGATTGTGCCGGCTGCGCGGGCCGGTCGGCTTGGGCGCCGGTCAGCCGGCGACGGTTCCTGACGACGACGGTCGGCCTGACGGTGGCGACGACGCTGGCCGACCTCGAGTTTCTCGACTTCGCGCCGGAGGCGCGCGGAGAAATTCCGCGGCTGACGGGCGGGCCTCGCGTGAAGGTGGTTTTCATCCGGCCCGACAAGGAACCGGATGTCAGTTGGCCCGGCGGCAATTGCGACGTACCGGCGCAGCAGGCATTATTCAGCCGCACGTTGCAGGCGGCGGCACGCGAACTCGGCGTAACCCTGGAGGTGCGCGTCGAGCCGCTGAACAAGCAAGCCGACATCGCCGCGTACTTGGACCAGCTCAAGCAGGCGCCGCCGGACGGGTTGATCGTTTGCGCCCAGAGTCTGGTGATCTGGCCGACGGTCAGCGACTTGGTTGCGAAACGGGGCGACATTCCGACGATCATCTACAGCCACGTCAGCGGATTCACGGAGCAGTTGCAGTTGGGGCGCAACCTGTCGAAGACGTTCATGGCCGCCACGCCGGACGTGGAATGGCTGGCGACGGCGGTGCGGCTGTTCGCGGCCCAGTGGCGCATCCGGAACAGCCGGATCCTGATGCTCACGAAGAGCGGGCCGGAGTTCGTGTTCCAACCGTGGGGCACGACGGTGCGGCCGGTGGACAACGCACGGTTTCAGGAGGAGTTCAAGCGGGTGGAGACATCGGCCGAGATGCGGGCCGTCGCGGCGGCCTACACGAAGGCCGCCGCGCGGATCGTCGAGCCGACGCGCGAGGAAATCCTCGATGCGGCCAAGAATTATTTTGTCTGCCGCCGGCTGATGGAGGTGGAGCAGTGCCACGGCATCACCATCGCCTGCCTCGGCTGGAAGAACCCGGTCTGCCTCGCGTTCTCCAAACTGCTCGACGAAGGCGTCGCGGCGGTCTGCGAAGCCGACCAGAACGCGATCATGAGCGAGCTGCTGTCCATTCACGTGTTCAACCGGCCCGGCTTCATCCAGGACCCCTCGCCGAACACGGTGGACAACACGTTCATCGGTTCGCACTGCACATCGCCGACGCGGCTGGACGGTTACGAGAACAAACAACGCGCAAGCTACTGGCTGCGCAGTTACCACACGCGCACCGGCTGCTCCCTGGAAGTGATGTGGCCGGTGGGCCATGCGGTGACGGTGTTGCAGGCGAGCGCGCAGACCCCGCTCGTCCTGGTGGGCACCGGCAAAGTCCGCGGCAACATTTCGCAACCGCCGACCGGCTGCTGCCGCACAGCGGTGGAGTTAACGATGGACAATGTGGCCGACACCCGCGATGTGCGTGGTTTCCACCAATTGTTCATCGCCGGCAACCACGTGCACACCCTGCAAGCCTACGGCCGGCTGTTTGACATCCGCATCGAGAACATCGCTGCCCCCGGCAAACCCGCCGGTGGGCCGGCCTAACCCGGAGACAACCATCATGAAAATTACCACATCCACCAGCCGGCGCGACTTCCTCAAGACCTCGGTTACCGCCACGCTCGCGGGCTTGGCACTGCCGGCCGTGTTTCAGGAGTTGGCGCGCGCGCAGACGCCCGGCCCGAACAGCCGCCTCGGTGTCGGCTTCATCGGCTGCGGCGGCCGCGCCGGCAGCCACATGGACATGCTGGAAGGGTTGAAGAAGAACAGCAACCTGCCCCTCGAGTTTGTCGCCGTCTGCGATGTCTACCGCCCACACGCGGAGCGCGCCAAGCAGCGGCTGGGCGCCGGCTTTCTGTGCATGGACCATCGCGAGCTGCTCGCGCGCAAGGACGTGGACCTGGTCTGCATCGCCACGCCCGACCACCACCACGGCTACCAGGCGCTGGACGCCCTGCAGGCCGGCAAGCACGTCTACTGCGAAAAGCCCGTCACGCACTGGCGGCAGTTCGAGCTGACGCGCAAGCTGGCGGACGCCGCGGCGCAGTCGCCGTGCGCCTTCCAGCTTGGCACGCAGGCGATGAGCGATGGCGCGTGGCACCAGATGAAGAAGCTCGTCAAGGAGGGGCTGATCGGCCGGCCGCTCTTCGGCGAGACCGGCTTTTTCCGCGTCGGCGACTGGGGCGAGCGCGGGATGCCGGTGGACGATCCCCAGGCCAAGCCGGGGCCGGACCTCAACTGGGAGGCGTTCCTCGGCGACGCGCCCAAGCGCGACTTCAGCGTGGACCGCTTCTTCCGCTGGCGGCTGTTCGAGGACTATGCCGGCGGGCCGGTGACCGACCTCTATCCGCACTGTCTCACGCAGGTCGTGGACATCCTCGGCGTCGGCTTCCCGGAGACCGTCGTGGCGGTCGCCGGCATCCACCGTTACAACTACGAACTGCGCGAGGTGCCGGATACCATCAACCTGCTCGCGCAGTATCCCGAGAAGGTCACCATCAGCGTGCTCGGCACGCAGGCCAATGACTACAACGCCACGCCCTTGCGCGGCGCCGGCCAGCGCTGCCCGGTCATCCGCGGCTGGGAAGGCTCGCTCGCGATCGACAAGAACAACAAGGAGATCGTGTTCACCGGCGTCCGGGAAGGCCAGGGCAAGGCCGACCAGCGCTTCCCGATCGAGCGCGGCGAGGACAACACCGCGCACTGGCGGAACCTGATCGAGTGCGCGCAGAACGGCCGGAAGGATACCTGGAGTCCCATGGACCTGGCATTCCGCACGCAGACGGTGCTGCAGATGGCCGCGCTGGGCGCGAAACAGGGCAAAGTGGCGCATTTCGACGCCGCCCAGCGTCAGATTTTGCTGTGAGCCGGCGTGCAAGGTTTTCTGTGGGCGGGGCTTCCAGCCCCGCGTTGTGGCGGCCCATCAAGTTCTGATCGGATAGAACCATGGGGTTATGGCGGAACAGAAATAGAAAAATTTGAAGAGGCGACGGCCTGACGCCGCTTTTCTGAGTAGGATGAGAAGTTGATGGTTGAGGGAAAATGCGCGAACTTGGACCAAGGGAAACATTTCACTATAATGTTGCCCGGGAGATAATAAAGCGGCACCAAGGTGCCGCACTCCAAAATGCCGCTACGCGGCATGAAGACAAGGAGTCCTCGAACGCTCACGCGTTCCGCTCCGAAGAGGCCGTTCGCTCGGACGTTGTGTTGGTCGCTGCAAGGCCCCGTTTCGTGAGGCACCGTCTTTTGAAAAGTTGGCTGGCCATCCTGCTGCTGTGTCTCGCAGCGTGCGCCGGGCCGGCCGCCGCCGCGCCGTATCCCGACCGCTGGGTCTGGATCTTCGGCTGGGATTTGAACGCCGACCGCGACGTGGCCGGGGTCCTCCAGGTGGTCGAGTCCGGCGCGGCGCACGGCATCAACGGCGCGGTGGTCTCGTTCGGCCTCGACGCGCTCTGCCAGAAGCCGCCGGACTTCTTCCGCCGGCTCGCGGCCGTGCAGCAGGCGTGCGCGCGGCTCAAGGTGGAGCTGATCCCGTCGGTCTTCTCAATCGGCTACGGCGGCGGCGTGCTGGCGCATGACCGCCATCTGGCCGAGGGTTTGCCGGTGGTGGATGCGCCCTTCGTCGCGCGCGGGGGCGCGGCGCGGTTCGAGCCGGACCCCGCCGCGCGGCTGGTCAACGGCGACTTCGAGCAGTTCAACAACAACCGGTTCAAGGGCTACAACTTTCACGACAACCCCGGCTTGGGCAGCTTTGCCGACACCGCGGTCAAGCACGGCGGCGCGGCCGCGCTGCGACTGGAAAACTTCGCTTCGAACCCGCACGGTCACGGCCGTATCATGCAGGAGGTGCGTGTCCAGCCGTTCCGCTCCTACCGCCTCAGCGCGTGGGTCAGGACCGCGGACCTGCGGCCAAGCAGCGCCTTCATGATGCAGGTGCTGGCGAACGATCGCAGCCTGGCGCCGCGCGAATTCAACCTGCCGGCGACGACCGACTGGCGTCCGTTGACGATGATTTTCAACAGCCTCTCCAATACGACGGTCCGCATCTATGCCGGCCTGTGGGGCGGCCAGAGCGGAAAGCTCTGGCTCGACGACTGGACGCTGGAGGAGATCGGCCCGCTTAACGTCCTGCGCCGGCCCGGCACGCCCGTCACCGTGCGCAGCGCGGACGGCGCGGCGACCTACGTCGAAGGCCGGGATTACGCGCCGCTGGCGGACCCGCAGTTCAACCCCTACCGCGTACCGGAGGGTCCCGCCGTGCCGCTGAAGCTGCTGTTCGGCTCGCGCATCACGGATGATCAACGGCTGAAGGTGAGCTGGTATCACTCGATGCTGATCCACGACTCGCAGGTCAGTCTGTGCATGGCCGAGCCGAAACTCTACGAAATTTTCGACGAGGAGGCGCGCCTGCTGGCCCAACATCTGCACCCGCGCCGCGTGCTGCTCAGCATGGACGAAGTTCGCATGGGCGGCACCTGCGCGGCTTGCCGCGGCCGGGACATGGCGGCGCTGCTCGGCGGCTGCGTCACGCGCCAGGCGGAGATCCTGCGCCGCCATATCCCCGGCGTCGAGTTGCTCGTCTGGTCGGACATGTTCGATCCCCACCACAACGCGCACGGCAACTATTACCTGGTCGCGGGCGACTTCACCGGCTCGTGGAAACATATTCCGAAGGACCTGACCATCGCCGTCTGGGGCGGCGCGCCGCGCGCTGAGAGCCTGAAGTTTTTCGCCGACGCCGGCTTCGCCACCCTGGTCGCCTGCTACTACGACGCCGATGACCTCCAGAGCGTGGAGGGCTGGCTTAACCTCGGGGCGCAGACGCCCAACCTGCGCGGCTTCATGTACACGCCGTGGCAGAAAAAATACAGACTGCTGCCCGCCTTTGGCGATTTGCTGAGCGGTGATGGACGGTGACAGAATCGCTTGCGCTTGGGGAGCGGAACGCGTGAGCGTTCCGGCCGGAACGTTTACACGTTCCGCTCCGAAGAAAAGGATTATGTTGACGCCGATAAGGAAGAACACGCGGCAACGGCTGTCGTAGTCCCAGAAAGGATCCATTATGAAATTCATGGTAATAAGCTGTCTCGCCGCCGGGCTGTTGAGCGCGGCCACCGCCCACGCCTTCGAGACCGCGCAGGACGCGACCAACCTCACCTTCAACGCCGGCGGCCGGCCGGTGCTTGTCTATCGCCACGCCGGCTATCCCTTCAAGCCCTATGGCGCGCAGCTTTGCTCGCCCGCCGGCGTCGCCGTGCTGCGCGATTCGCCGTTCGACCACAAGCACCATCACGGACTGATGTTCGCGCTGGAGGCGGACGGCGTGAACTTCTGGGAGGAGATCGCCCCAAGCGGTCGCCAACTTCAGTGCGCGCTGGAGCCGCGCGCCGACGGACTCACGCAGCAACTCGACTGGCAAGCGCCCGCCAGCAACCTCGTGTTGCGCGAGACGCGCACGCTGCGGCTGCAGCCAGGCCTCGGCGTCACGCTGCTGACCTGGCGGACGAAGTTGGAAACGCCGTCGGGCAGGGATGTGGTTACGCTGACCGGCCACCATTACTTCGGCCTCGGCGCGCGCTTCGTGACCAGCATGGACAAGGGTGGTGTCTTCATCAACGCGTCCGGCCAGACCGGGGAAACGGTCCGCGGCGACGAACGCCTCGTCCCCGCCAAATGGAGCGCCTATTCGGCAGCGGTCGGAGAAAAGCCGGTTACCGTCGCCATCTTCGATCACCCATCCAACCCGCGGCATCCGAACCGGATGTTCACGATGTTGACCCCGTTCGCCTATCTCGCCGCCACCCTGAACCTGTGGAAGGAACCGTACCTGCTGAAAGCCGGCCAGCCGCTGAGCCTGTGCTACGGCGTGGCCGTCTGGGATGGCAAGGTGGACGCCGCCGGGATCGAGAAGATCTACCAATTCTGGCTCACCCGCTGCGGCATCCCCGCGCCGTGAAAAATGATTTTGTCGCAAATGGTTCTGTCATCCGCCGAGTTCTTGTTCAGCGGGCTCTTCCGGCAAGACGCGGGGCTCTGACGTTGCAGCTTCCGTCATGTTCTTCGGAAAAGAATATTAACCTTGGCGGCTTGGCGGTTTCGTTTCTGCTTCGATTTCCAAAATAAGCTGACCGGAAGTCCGGGGTCAGTTCAGCCAAAGCCGACGTATTCCTCGGCGAACAAGCCGGCGGGGACCTCGGTGACGAAGCGCGAGGGGACACAGTACATGACGCCGCCGCCGCGGACGCGGCGGACTTCCGGCACGCAGAGATAGAGTTCGTCGCGGGCGCGGGTGACAGCGACGTAGAACAGGCGGCGCTCCTCGGACTCGTCGGCGGCCTCCGCCAGCGCGCGGTGGGACGGGAACAGGCCCTCGTTCAGCCAGAGCACCAGCACCGCCTTCCATTCCAGGCCCTTCGCCTGGTGCACGCTGGACAGCTTGAGCGCCGACGTGCCGTTGACGCCGGGCGCTTCGGTCTCGGCGTCGAGGTTGGTCATCAGCGCCATCTCGCTGAGGAAATCTTCGGCGGTGGCATAGCGCGCGGTGAAGTTGATCAGGCCCTGGATGTCCTCCAGCCGGCGCGCGTAGTTCTCGAACGTCCGGGCGGCATACTGCTCGTAAAAGGCCGCGGTGAACCGGAAGAGGAGTTCGCCCGGATCATGGGCCACCGCCTCCGGCCCGCCGGGCGGCAGCGCGGCGGCGATGGCGCGCCACGGCGCACGGGCGGCCGGGGGCAGCAGGTCCAGGAGCAGGGGCTCGACCTCCGGGCGGTAGGGCTCGAACCGGCCGCCGAGTTTTCCCCAGATGCGCCCCGCCGTCTGCGCGCCGACCTTCGGCAGCAGGCCCAGCAGGCGCAGAAAGGCCAGCTCGTCGGCCGGGTGCACCAGGACACGCAGCAGGGCGCAGACGTCCTTGATGTGCGCCTGCTCGAAAAAGCGCACGCCGGAGGTGACGACGAACGGGAGCTGCTGCCGGGTCAGCTCCAGTTGCAGCTCCATGGCGTGAAAATGCGCGCGGTAGAGCACGGCGATGTCGCCCGGCGCGCAGCCCTGGCGCAGCAGTTGCCGGATGCGCTCGACCACGTAGCGCGCCTGGGCATCGCCATCGCGCAGCCGCACCAGCGCCGGCTTATGGTGGGCCCGGCGGACGGCGTGCATGGTCTTCTGGAACTGTGCCGGGTTGCCGGCAATGCAGGCGTTGGCCAGGTCCAGGACCTCCGGCACGCTGCGATAGTTGGTTTCGAGCTTGAACATCGTGACGTCGGGATAGCGCCGGGGGAAGGACAGGAAGTTGGCGAAGTCGGCGCCGCGCCACGAATAGATGCTCTGGAAATCGTCGCCGACCACCAGCAGGTTGCGCCGGCGTTCCGCCAGGCGGTCCACCCATTCAGCCTGGAGGGTGTTGGTGTCCTGGTATTCGTCCACCAGGATGTATTGAAACTGCTCCTGGTAATGCGCCAGCACGCCGGGCTGCTCGCGGAACAGCCGCAGGCCGTTGACCAGCAGGTCGTCGAAATCCATCGCGTGCAGCGCGCGCTTGCGGGCCTGGTAGGCCGCGTGCACGCGCCCGACCTCGTCCAGATTGACGGCGTGCTCCCCGAAATGCTCCGCCGCCACCTCCAGCACCGGCCGCTCGACGTTGGCCGCCAGGCTGAAGACGGCCAGCAGCACGTCCGCCTTGGGAAACTCCGGGCCGGCGAGCTTGAGTTCCCGGGCGCAGGTACGGACCAGGCTGCAGGCCTCGTCCTGGTCAAGAATGGTGTAGTCGAGCTTGTAGCCCAGTTCCCCGGCGTGGCGGCGCAGCATCCGGTTGGCCATGTGGTGGAACGTGCCGCCCCACAAGCCGCCGACCGCCTCGCCGACCAGCCCGCCGGCCCGCTCGAGCATCTCGTGCGCCGCCTTGTTGGTGAACGTCAGCAGCAGGATGCGCCGCGCTTCGATGCCGCGCTCCACCAGCCACGCCACGCGGTAGGTCAGCGTGCGCGTCTTGCCGGTACCGGCTGCGGCGATCACCAGCACGGGGCCGTCCGGCGCCCGGACGGCCGCCAGTTGCTCCGCGTTCAACGCCTGCTCGAAATCTATCGGCATGGGGAGACCTGAGTCGGAAGACCGAAGGCTGAAGGTTGAAGGCTGAATCGTGGTTTCATCCGCTCCGGTCTTTCATCTGTGTAATCGGTGTAATCTGTGGATGAAATCATCTCCGTTTTGTTCCTCCTCTTCTTCCGTCCTACCTCTCCGACCTCCGCGATCCTCTGCGACCTCTGTGGTTAAGTCTTCATCTTCTTCTCGTAGAGCAGCCAGGCGGCCAGGGTTTTGGCGTCCTGGATGACGCCGTTTTGCAGCCAGCCCTCCACCTCCGCGGCCGGCGCCGCGACCACCTCGAGGCGCTCGTCCGCGTCGCACTGCATCGGCCCGGCCGCCTCGGCGATCTCGGCATAAAACAGCGTGATCCGTTCGTCCACGTAGCCGGGCGTGGCGAAGACCGTGCCGAGCTCCACCAGGCGCGCCGCGGCGCAGCCGGTTTCCTCCTGCAGTTCCCGCGCCGCGGTCGCGGCCGGCGCCTCGCCGGGCTCGCAAATGCCGGCGACGGCTTCCAGCACGACCTGCTCCACCGCCTTGCGGTATTGCCGGACGAACAGGAAGCGGCCATCGGCGCGGCGCGCCAGCACGGCCACCGCCGGCGCGTGGCGGACCAGCTCCCGCGGCGCGCGGGTGCCGTCGGCCAGTTCGACCTCCTGGACCTCCAGCCGCAGAATGCGGCCGTCGTAAATCGTCCTGCTGCTCAGCGTCCGCTCGTGCATTGCAACTGCGCTCCCTTTCCGCCATGCTGCCGGCGGCGGCGACACTTATAGGATAAAGGCCATGACGGTTTCGAGCCAAGAAAGCGACCGCCGGGAGGAACTGCGGCTGGCGCCCTATGCGGTGCGCGAATCCGCCAACCGCGGCCGGCGTCATGCCGAGGCCCGGCACGACTACCGCGGCGCCTTCCAGCGCGACCGCGACCGCATCATCCACAGCCGCGCCTTCCGCCGGCTGGAGTACAAGACCCAGGTGTTTGTCAACGGCACGGCCGACCACTACCGCACGCGCCTGACGCACACCATCGAGATGGCTGCCGTCGCCCGCACCCTGGCCCGGGCGCTGCGGGCCAACGAGGACCTGGCCGAGACCATCGCCCTGGCCCACGACCTCGGCCACAGCCCGTTCGGCCATTCCGGCGAGCGGGCGCTGAACGAGCTGATGGAGGCGCAGGGCGGCTTCGACCACAACCTGCAGGGCCTGCGCTGTGTGGAACTGCTCGAATACCGCTACCCGGAATTCACCGGCCTCAACCTCTCCTGGGAAGTCCGCGCCGGCCTGCTGAAGCACCAGGCCGCGCAGCCCGGTGCGCAGCTCGACGGCCACCCGCTCGGCCCGCACCAGCAACTGGAAGCCCAGATCGCCGACGTGGCCGACGACATCACCTACCTCGCCCACGACGCCGATGACGGGCTGGAAGCCGGCCTGCTGACCGACGCCCTGCTGGAGGCCACGGAGCTTTGGCGCTGCGCTGCCCGTCGCGCTGCGGAGGAATTCAGCGCCCTGCCGGCGGAACGCAGGCTGGCCTACATCATCCGCTGCCTGCTGAACCTGCTCGTCGAGGACGTTTTGCACGCCAGCGAGGAGCGTCTCGCGCGCTATCAGCCCGCCGCGCCGGAGGACGTCATGCGCGCCCCCGAGCCGCTGGTCGCCCTCAGCCCGGCCTTGGCCCCGCAGGTTGCGGCGTTCAAGGACTTCCTCTTCCAGCACATGTACTGGCATCCCGCCGTGATCGAGGCCAACCACGAGGCCGTGCGCCTGATGCGCCGCCTGTTCCTCCACTACGTCGCGCATCCGGAGGTCATGGGCGCCAAGGCGCGCGCCCGCCTGCCGCGGGAAGGGCTCTGGCGCACCGTCTGCGACTATGTCGCTGGCATGACCGACCGCTATGCCCTCGAGGAAGTCCGGCGCTTCGGCCTCGAAGACCGCGCCGCCATCACGGCGCGCTGCGTTCCGCCGTCACGCGGAAGGGCACGGCGGGCAGGGTGACCAGCACGGGCCGCCGGATCATCAGCGGTTTCTTTTCCGCCGCGGGGGCAGTCTTGACAGCGGCGGCGTTGGTAGCGGCGGGGACGGCCGGCGGGGTGTCCGTGTGCGCCTGGCCGACGGCATTCGTAGCCGGCGCTGGCTTGCCATCGGGCGTGCCGGCGGCCAGCTTGGCCTTCTTGGCGGCCTGGGCTTCGATCCGGGCTTGCTCTTCCGGCGTCGCCTCGCGTTCGAGCGCCATGGCGCCGGTGATGATCAGGTTGTCCTGCAGCGGCGCCTCGACCTTGCTCTCGGTCCGCACGGTCACAAAGCCCGCGTTCCGGCCCGCGGGGATGAAACCCCGCCGCAAGGTAATCCCCTTGGGCTGATTCACGAGCGCGAGCCGGATCGGCCCGTCATAGCCCGGACAGCGGGTGGCGCTGACCGGGAAGCTGACTTCCCGGCCGCGCGGCAACGCGATGTAACCCGCCGGGGGCAGTTGCAGGGCCACGCTGAAGGGCGCCTCCGCCGGCGGGACCAGCACCGTCTGCTCGTGAAACGGCAGCAGGTGCTGATAAAGAAAAGCCTGCATGAGATCCTCGGCGGGAACCGCCAGATGCGTGACCGTTTTGCCGGCGATGACAGCCGTGCCGCGCAGGCGGGCGCCGGAGGCGCCCGCCGCGGCCTGGCGGGAGGCGGAAACGGTCAGGCTGACCTTGTCGGCGCCCTCCGGGATGTTCCCGCCGTCGAGGGTCAGTCCGCCGGCCGGCTCGTCCAAACCGAGCCGGATGGCGCCGGTGAACCCATCCCGGCGGATGGCGTGCACCGTCAGCGGTGCCGAGCCGCCCGCCGGCACGCTCACCGCGGCCGGCGTGGTGCGCAGTTCGAAATCCGGCAGCGGCGGGCTGATGCGAAGCCGGTAGGCGTAGTCCGCGCCGCCCTGGCCCTCGGTGTCACGGAGGCTCACGGTGTAATCCCCGTCCTCCGGCAACTTGCAAAGCAGCGCGGAGTCGGCTTGGTGTGTGAGATAGCCTTCGCCACGATCCTTCGCATCGTCGTTTTCCGCGAGCTTCTCGCCGCGGCTGTTCCGCAGGACGAGGAAGGAATCCAGCGGCGAGCCGAGACGCCGCGCGCGGATTTCCAGGCAGACGGTTTGTCCCTGCCGGCCGGCGAAGCGGAAGGTGTTTTTTTCGCCCGGCGCGCGGAGACAGCCATTGATGACCACGGGCCAGTCCACTTTCTGGACGCCGCCCGGCTGACTGGCCGCCGGGCTGGCTGACAACTCCGGCAGATCGCCCACGGCAAACGGCACGGGTCTGGAAATCAAACCGTGGTTGGTCACTGTCAGATACCGCAGGCCCGGGGCAGGCAGATTCACATCCACGGCGAGAGTTTCTGCGGGCAGGTTGCGGCCGGACAGCTTCACGGTGACGGGTTGTGTACCGCGGGGCGCCCCGAGCGGGGACACGCCGGTGATGAAGGGCAGTTCGCCGATCTGGAGGCGGTACACAAAATCCTCCCGCCCGCGGTAAATCGAATCCCGGACAGCCAACACGTATTCGCCGTCGGCCGGCACGTCGTAGAACAAAACCGGATCCTGCTGGAATCGGTAAGCATCGGCGCAGGCCACGGTCCGGCCCTGCGCATCGCTCAGCGTCAGGATGGCCTGGAACCAGCCGGGCACCCCGTCGGCGATGTAGGGGCGCAGCGCGCGGGCGGCGATGTCCACGACCAGGTGCTGCCCCTGCCGGGCGGAGAACTTGAACGTGTCCACGTCGCCCGGCATGATCCGGCCGTTGACGAGGACCGGCAGCGGCGGCAGCAGCATCGCCGTCGCCGGTTTGTTGTTGGGTTCGACTTCCTGCGTTTCCGGCAATTGGCCGGCCTGAAAAACCAGCTTGTTCGACACGCCGTTAGACGTCACGAGGCAGATGTCGCGATCGCCGGGCGCGGCGTCCGGCGCGAAGGCGACCTCGACCGTCACCACTTCGTCCAGGACGGTCATGTTCTTCTTGTTTTTTTTCTTCTGAATCTCCCGGCCCTCGTTCGGATCCCGGGCGTTGGTGATCCGCGCCGCCACATTTTTCCCGGACACGATGGCGACGGTGGCCCCGTAGACGTGTTCGCCGCCGATCTGCACCGTGTTGGTCGTGCCCGCCCGCCCGCCCGCGGGGAACACAAACCCGATGTCCGGCGGTTTCTCCACCCTGGCCATCTGGCCCCGCGCCTCGGCCGCCGCCCAGGCCAGCACACACCACAGAAGCAACGCCGTTCTCACATGATCTCCTGCAGCAGCCCGCCGGTTTCCTTCGCCGGGATCTCGTTATTGGCCAGCGGCGAGACGCAGACCTTCTCGCCCTGCGGCGTCGTCAGCTTGGTGGCGCCGTCAATGCCCAGCAACGCGTACATGCTGCCCAGCAGATCCCAGGGATAGATCGGGCGTTCGACCACGGTTTCGCCGCGCTCGTCCGTTTTGCCGACGACCCGACCGCCGCGGAAGCCGCCGCCCGCCACCAGCGCCGAGAACGCCTTGCCGTAGTGGCCCCGGCCGCCGTTCCACGGCGCCTCCCACATGATCCGCGGCGTGCGCCCGAACTCGCCGCTGACCCAGACGATGGTGCTGTCCAGCAGGCCGCGGTCGGCCAGGTCCTGCAGGAGGGCGGACAGCGCCCGGTCGAGCTCCAGCAGCTTGCCGCCCATGGCCTGGAAGTGCTGCTTATGCGTGTCCCAGCCGCCGTGGTTGATGGTGACGAAAGGCACGCCCTGGGCCACCAGGCGCCGGGCCAGCAGGCAGGACTGGCCGAACTTGGTGCGGCCGTACCGGTCCCGCACCTCCGGCTTTTCCGTGTCCAGCGAAAACGTCTTGCCGGCGTCGCCCAGGATCATCGCATACGCCTGCTGCTGGCAGTTCTGCGCGCTTTGCACCGCGGGATTGTTACCCTGTTCCCGGGCCAGGCTGTCCAGTGCGCCCAGTAGGACCCGGCGGTCCTGCTGGCGCTCCTCAGTCACGTTCTCGGCCACGAACCCTTCGACCACGAAGGGCGTCTTGCTCGGATCCCCGCCCGTCGAGAACGGCTTGTACTTCGAGGGTAGAAAACCAGCCTCGGAAAAACGGCCCTGCGGTGTGGTCACTGTGATGTAGGGCGGCAGCAGGCCGGTATAGCCGCCGCTGAAGCCCTTGAAGTACGAGACAATGGCGCCGATGCCGGGATACACCACGCCGCCGCCGGCTTTCCGGCCGGCCTGGACCAGATAGGCGGCGGTTTCGTGGCCGTTGTTGCCGTGGGTCATGCCGCGGAGCAGCGCATACTTGTCGGCCATCTTCGCGAGCAGCGGCAGCGCCTGGCAGATTTCGATGCCGGGCACGTTGGTGGCGATCGGCTTGGTGTATGGACCGCAGTAATCGCGGCCCGCCCCGGCCTTCGGATCGAAGGTGTCCAGATGCGAGGGGCCGCCCCAGAGCCAGACCTGGATCACGGACTTCGCCGGCTTCCGGACGGCCACCGGCGTTGTCTGCTCCGCGCCGACGGTCCGCGGAATCAGCCGGTCGGCCAGCAGCAGGCCGGCCGCGCCGCACGCCCCGCGCGCCAGGAACGCGCGGCGGGTCAAACGGCACGCGGAATCATTCAGTATGTCTTGCATTGTGGGCCTCTTGTCAAAGTCAGTTGTCAGTGGTCAGTTGTTGGTTGTCAGCACAAAGTATCACCGACTCAACAACGCCAAACATGACCGTTGCCTGAACCATGTTCAACGTTCTTACGTTCATCTATGTCGCCAGGAAGCATGGCAATTTCCAACAACAATCAACGGACAACTGACAACGAACTATTCCGTCAATGCCGCAAGGTAAACTCCGTCGAATTGATCAGTGCCCACACCAGGTCGCAGAAGGACTCGGCCGGCTTGCGTTTAGGCGACTGCAGGTACTCGGCGGCGATGCGCTGTTCGTCGGCGGTGGGAAACCGCGAAAGCACACGGAGGTAGAGCTCCCGGACCAGGTTCGGGCTTTCCTCATCCGGCGTCAGCTCGAACGGCTTGCCCAGGCCGCCAACGACCGCGTCCTGATTTTTTCCGCCCTTCCCGCCTTTCCGGGCCGCCGCCCCCGCCCGCGCCGCCCGGTTCCCCGCGCTGCGCCACGCCGCGCCGGTCGCCAGTTGCCGGAGCGCCTGGCTCTGCTCGATCTTCTTTTGGATGTGGCTCGAGTTGAGCAGGTGCTGCGCCTGGAACAGCGAGGACGCCGAGGTCCGTTCCGCCTCGAACGACGTGTTGCGCGGCGGCCGGCCGAACAGCTCCAGGAAGGGCAGCTCGATGCTGCCGTCCGCCAGCGCGATCGCGCGCTGATCGCCGGGCAGGAAGGTGAACGGCTCCGGGATCATGCTGGAGTATCTCTCGCCGGTGCCGGTGATCTGGTTGATCGCATCGAGCAACGGCTCGGCGTCCAGCCGGCGGATGCGGTAGTGCGAAAAGCCCTGCTCGTCCGCCGCGTTCCACCGGTTGGGCTGCGACGTCAGTTGGTAGGTGTTCGCGTTCAGGATGAGCCGGTAGATGTGCTTGAGGTCATACTTGTGGCTGACCAGCTCCTTTTCCAGGTAGGCCAGCAAGGCGGGGCTCCAGGGCGGATTGGACGGCCGCAGGTCGTCGGCCTCGTGGACGATGCCGCGCCCGAGCAGCCAGAACCAGATCCGGTTGACGATGTTCCGCGCGAACCAGGGATTGTCGGGGGCGGTGAGCCAGTCGGTGAATGCCACGCGGGGATCCTGGTCCGGCGCCAGGCGCAGCGGCTGCCCGCCGAGCGGCGTCGGCGGTACCGGCTGATTGGTCTTCGGGTTCAGCAACTTTCCGTCCGGGTTGAAGTAGACGATTTCTTCCTTCCACTCGTCGGTGTTCTTATAACCCAGCTTCGCGAAAAACGCGGCCAGGCCCAGCAATTGGTCTTCCGTCAGTCCGGCGTCGACCAGGCGCAGGCCCATGAACACCAGCGCGACGTTGTCGGCGATCTGCCGCGGGGCCCGGTCCTGGAAGGCGCGGTAGAAATTCGACGGCGGTGCGCGGAAATTGCTGCCGGAGGCGGTGAGCAGCTCCCGCGCGAACTGGTCGTAAGGCTTGTTGCTGCGCAGGCTGTCCCGGATCCAGCGGTCGTAGGTCTGGGCGCCGTTTGGCCACAGGTTGCTGGGGAACTCCGCCTTCACCCGCAGCAGGTCGCCCCACTTGAGGCCCCAGTATTCGGCGAACTCGTTGCGGGCCAGCAACCGGTCAATCAGTTGGCGACGCTTGTCCGGCTGCCGGTCGGCCAGGAAGCTCCGCGCCTCCGCCGGCGTCGGCAGCGTCCCGATCGCGTCCAGGTAGACGCGCCGCAGGAACACGTCATCCGGGCAGAGGTTCGACGGAGGCCGCCCTTGCTCCTTGAGCCGAGCCAGCACCAGCTCGTCAATGCGGCCGGCGGGGTGGAAACGGTCAAAAAGCTGCTGCGCCGTGGCCTCGGCTGGCGCGTCGGCCCGGCCGCTGACGCCACCCATGGCCAGGGCGGCGCAGAGCCCGACGCCGGCGGCGGTCCGACACATCATCGTCTTCGCCCCCGGCAAGATATTATGCTGCTGACCGTTAGTGGCTTTCAAGGGGCCTTTTTTCAATAGTCGCCTGCCGGCGGAAGGCGGTTACAGCTTTCGCCAGCATGATTAGCCTTTGTCTCCATAAAGCTGGCCGCCAGCACGGAGAGTCATCTAATGGGCAGTATGCCAACGCGGGCCGGACGGGACAAGCCCATTGCCTCCGCCGTTGCAGTTGCAGCGTCGGGCGAGTCCGTCTATCATGCCCGGCTTATGACGACGAACCGGCAGGATGTTTCACGCTGGCCGGCCTGGCTGCAACTGCTGCGCGTACCGAACCTGCTGACCGTGCCGGGCGACCCGCTGGCCGGCGGGCTGCTGGCGGCCGGCGGCATCGGCTCGTCCGTCTGGCTGCTGACGGTGCCGGCCGGCGTGTTGTTCTACGCCTTCGGCCTGATCGTCAACGATCTCCGAGACCTGCGCGTGGATCGGATCGAGCGCCCCAGCCGGCCGCTGCCTTCCGGCCGGATCACCCCGGCCGCGGCGCGGGCGGCGGCCGCGGTGCTGGCGACCCTGGCGCTGGTGTTGTGCGCGCAGGCCGGTCCGCGGGCCTTCACGGTGGGCGTGCTGTTGCTCCACACCGTGCTGCTGTACAACATTCTCCTTAAGAAGGTGCCGGTGCTCGGTCCGCTGGCCATGGGCGCATGCCGCGGACTGAACCTTTTGCTGGGCGCCGCCGCTTGTCCGGTTGCGTGGGCGGTGTTGCCCGCTCCCCGCCGGTGGCTGCTGGCGGGCGCCGCCAGCCTGCTGCTGCTCTATATTGCCGGCGTAACCGCGTTGGCGCGGCGTGAAGTGCAGACCGGCCGCGCCGGGCTGATCGGCGCCCTGCTACGCGGACTGCTGCCGCTCCAGGCCGCCTTGTGCCTCGCGGCCGGCGCGGGCGTGACCAGTTGGCTGGCCGCTGCCCTGCTGCTGGCGCTTTGGCCGATCAGCGGAATGGTGGCCAAGAGATTTTATATGAGCTGAAGGTTGCTGCCGGGTAGAGGTGAGGGGTCAGGGTTCGGGGTTCAGTTTGGCCCCTGGAGGGTCCGGCTCCGTCCGGGCCACGGCCGACACGGAGGTCGGCCCTCCAGATGGATCAGATCATGCGAACCCGTTGATTTCTCAGATCAGGATAACAGGATACAGGGTTCAGGGGGCAGGGGGCAGGAGGAAAAGTATGCATTTTGAGAAGTATCTGCTGGAAGGTGATTGTCAAATTCCTGAACCCTGAACCCTTTCTTTATATGCCAAAGTTTAAGAAATTATTGGTGGTGGACGTTGCGGCGCTGGGCTGGGACCTGGTGCAGCGCCATCCCCCGGCGGATAAGCGGATCGCCTTCCGTCCGGCCGAAACGGTGTTCCCCGCCGTGACCTGTCCCGTGCAGGCCGCCTTCCGTACCGGCCGGCCGCCGGCCGAATGCGGCCTGGAGTCCAACGGCGTCTTTCTGCGCGAAATGCGCCGCGTATCGTTCTGGGAGCAGTCGGCGGGTCTGGTCCGCGGCGACCGCATCTGGCGCGCCGGCCGCGAGCACGGGAAAAAAGTCGGCCTGCTGTTCTGGCAGCAGAGCCTTGGCGAGCAGGCTGACCTGATCCTGTCGCCCAAACCCATCCACAAGCATCACGGCGGCATGATCCAGGACTGCTACAGCCAGCCGCACGACCTCTATGCCCGCCTCTGCGCCGAGGTGGGCCGGCCGTTCGACCTGCGGCACTACTGGGGTCCGCTCGCCGCGCACCGCGCGACCGACTGGATTGTGGCCGCGACCTGCGCCGTGCTGCGGGCGCCCGACCTGGCGCCGGACCTGTTGCTGACCTATCTGCCGCACCTGGACTACGACCTGCAGCGCCACGGGCCGGCAAGCCGTCAGGCGGACCGGGCCATGGGCCACACCCACGCCGATCTGGCCCGGCTGTGGACGGCCGCTGACGAAGCCGGCTATGACGTGCTGATCTTCGGCGACTACGCCATGACGCCGGTCGCCGGCGTGCCGGTGTTCCCCAACCGCGCGCTGCGCGCGGCGGGCTTGTTGCAGATACGGACAGTGCAGGGGCGCGCCTATCCGGATTTTTTTGCCAGCGCCGCATTCGCCATGGTGGATCACCAGGTCGCACAGGTCGTGGGGCTCGAGCCCGCGCGGCACTCCGCGGTGCGCTCGCTGCTGGCGGAGCTGAACGGCGTGGGCGAAGTTCACGAACGCGGCGGCGACTTCCTGATCGCCGCGCAACCGGGCCGCTGGTTCGCCTATCCGTGGTGGACGGCGCCGCGCGAGGCGCCCGACTATGCCGGCCACGTGGATATTCACAACAAGCCGGGGTATGATCCGTGCGAGCTGTTCTGGGGCTGGCCGCCGGGCAGCGTCAGCCGGGACCCCGCGCGCGTGCGCGGCACCCACGGCCTCGCGGGGCCGGGCCGGGACATCGCCTGGGCCGCCTCGTGGCGCCTGGACGCGGAACCGAAGACGCTGCTGGACCTCGCCCGGATGGTCCGGAACCGGATGGAATCGTCATGACCCAGCGCATCCTCCAACGCTTGGCGGTGCCGTTCGAGTTCCCCGTGGTGTTCACCCGCGACGTCTTCAACCCGGCGAACCCGGAACTGGTGCGCGCGGTGGACCGGCTGCGGGAGCGGCGCCGGCACCGGGTGATGGTGTTCGTGGACCAAGGCGTTGTGGAGGCGGAGCAGGGTAGATCGGCGCACAGCCCGAAGAAGACGGACGCGGGACCGGAGGTCCCGCCCACGGGAGATGGAACGGACGCGGGGCTAGAAGCCCCGCCCACAGGAAAGGAAAAGGATAGAGGGCTGCTGGGCCGCCTGGAGCGCCATGTGGCCGCGCACGCCGACCGGTTGGAACTGGCCGCGCCGCCGCGCGTGGTGCCGGGCGGCGAGCCGCTGAAAAATTCTTTGAACGGCGCGCGCGCGATCATCCGCGACCTGCTGGCGCGGCATATGGACCGGCAATCGTTCGTGTTCGCCATCGGCGGCGGCGCGGTGCTGGACGCCGTCGGCTTTGCGGCGTCGCTGGTGCACCGCGGGCTGCGCCTGGTGCGGTTGCCGACCACGGTGCTGGCGCAGTGCGATTCCGGCGTGGGTGTCAAGACGGCGGTGAACTTCGGCCCGGCCAAGAACCTGGTGGGCACCTTCGCGCCGCCGTTCGCGGTGCTGAACGATTTCGATTTCCTGGCGACCCTGCCGGACCGCGACTGGCGCGGCGGCATTGCCGAGGCGTTCAAGGTGGCGCTGATCCAGGACGCCGACTTCTTCCGCTGGCTGGGCCGGCAGGCCGCCCGGCTGCGCGCGCGGAACGCGGCGCTGATGGAGCAGATGATCTTCCGCTGCGCCCGGCTGCATCTGCGGCACATCCGCGCGGGCGGCGATCCGTTTGAACTGGGGCGGGCGCGACCGCTGGACTTCGGCCACTGGTCGGCGCACCGGCTGGAAACCCTGACGGCGTACCGGCTGGGTCACGGCCAGGCGGTGGCGATCGGGCTGGCGCTGGATGCATGCTACGCAGCACGCCAGGGCTGGCTGCCCCGGCGGGATTTCGAGGCATTGCTCGCCGGCCTCACCCGGGCCGGCCTGCCCGTGTGGTGTGCCGCCCTGAACCGCAAGGATCGCCGCGGCCGGCTGGACATCCTGCAGGGGCTGGAGGAATTCCGCGAACACCTCGGCGGCGAACTCAGCCTGACGCTGCCGCGCGGCGTCGGGCGGCGCTTCGAAATCCACGA